>Ga0075462_10000339_pt1 | contig 14139 bp, 10 predicted proteins | sample DEB08_DNA_4_FD_71487 | JGI IMG/M metagenome (GOLD analysis project Ga0075462, IMG submission 71487) | Aqueous microbial communities from the Delaware River and Bay under freshwater to marine salinity gradient to study organic matter... | ecosystem: Environmental > Aquatic > Marine > Coastal ...
CAGTAGCGGAACTTGCAGCAGCAGTAGCACTTGTAGCGGCAGCAGTTTGACTTGTCGTTGCCGATGCAGCATCTACTAATAAACTCCATTTAGCACTATCAGTATTAGTTGTTAGTGGCTGTGAGCCAGAAGATGTATGAGCTGTTAAGGCAATAAAAATATTATTGGTAGAAGTATCTTTTACTATATCTCTTTGTTGATAAGCTGTACTTGCACCCCAGTTACCTTTAACTGTACCTAATTCTTGTGTAACAGATATTTCTCCAGAACTATCAAAAGCTAAAATTTTTGATGCACGATCAGTAGCACTTGTTGTAAAGTCGGTACTGGTCATTGTATTCGTTCTTGATAATTTTATAGAACGATCAACTTGTTCTTGTAAATCTTGACCAATAATTGTTAGTTTATCTAATGCACTTTCATGTGTTTCTGCTGGGAAAGGATCATTAGCAACATAATCAGTTGCTTGTGTCTTTGCTGTATTTCTACGAAGTACAACAGTTTCCCCTGATGCTGGTGCAGTTACAAATACAATATTTCCACCATTGGCGTTGCCAACATTTGTAATAGCATAGTTAGTTGATCCAGTACCTTCAGCTTTTACTGTTTCCGTTCCATTTGCAGATCGTACAATTACTTGTATATCTGTTGATGCTGGAATAAAAAAACCATAAGCAAAGGTTGTAGTAGATCCATTTCCACTATACGAATTTTTCGTAGTCGTGCTAGAAATCGTCATGTCGTCCTCTGATGTTTTGGAAAATAAAAAAAACTAGACAGAAATATCTAGTTTATTGTTATTTCTTAAATTAAATGTCAATAATGTTCAACTAAATTATTGTTTAAATTTAGGTAATCTTTCAGGTAATAATTCATCTGGTTTCCACCAATAATCACTTCCTTTGTCATAAACACCACTCATGTGCCTATTCATGTTCTCATAATGATTTTCATTCATTAGTTTATCTAATTGGTCAAAAATATAACGTTGTAATATTAATTTTAAATAAAAAGGTTTTGGCGACCAACTTCTAATAAATTTTGACATACGACCACCATAGTTAACATTTTCATCCCCTAAAGTAGCTTGGTATAAAGCACCACCAGTAACACCCCAAAAATCGCCAAAGAAAGATGCAATTGGACCAGTTAATAAAAAACCAAATTGTCGTGCATCAGGATCGCCAACAAGAGCATCGCCATATGGACCTAAAGCACCCCCTTTTAAAATTGCTTGTGTCCAAAAATCAAAACTTAATATTCTTCTAGGATCACGACCATTTAAAATATCATTTGATAACATCATTACGCCACCAGTAAATGTCATACCTGAAACTAACATCGCTGTATATTTTGCTTTATTGATTGCTCCAGGAGGTGCAGACATAGCTCGTCTAATGTTATGAATAATAATATTAATAGGAAAACTTTTAAACATAAAAGCAGATAATCCTAATTCTCCACCAAATGTACCTCTTTTTAACCATGACGCTGATGCTTGTTGTCTTACAGAATTAACAACAACCATATGATCTTGTTCTGTCATTACTAAATCTTTTAATTTTAAAGCAACATTTGTAGCAAGCTCTTTATTTATATCAGTTCGTGATGCGATTGCACCTGGATCAATAAATTTTAAATTACCTTTAGGATTCCACATTTCTGTGGTTCGTATAATTTCCCAATCAGTTTTTGTTATATTATATTGATCTAATAATTTTAAAGTTTTTCCCTCATTATTAAATTTACCTTTAGACAATCTAACTAAATCATCAAAAGAATATTTTGTATAATAACCTAAACCTTGTCCTGATAAAATAAATTTACCTCCAGCATTTCTTGCTTGTTGGGTAAATCGTGAAACTGCACCTAATCGAAGTAATGCGGTAGAATATACTTTTGCTAATCCTCCACTATCAACATCATCCATAAATCTCGACATTGCCATATTATTTTGAATTAAATCATCTAAAATTAATTCTAAATATGCTGCAAATTGCCTACCCTCTTTACCTTTAAACTGTTCTCCTAAACTATTAACAACAGCTCTCCATGGCGACCATCCACGCATTGACGCATTAGTAAATGTTGTAGCCATATCTCCAATAAGCACAACTGGTCCTGATCCTGACAATAATGTACCAGTACCAAAATTTCGAAAACCACTACCTATTTTAGCGTATCTGTTATCAACGGATAAATGACCTCGACCAACAAATAAATCATATTCTAAATCAGCTTTTTTAATTAATGTATTGGCACGATTTGTTTCATCTTGTGCTAACATTTTTCTTTTTGTAAATGCTCGTCTAAAAGATTTTTCTTGAACGTGTTTTTTTAATGCAGCTCTTACTGTTTGTGGTTTTGGTCCAAATATTTGTGTTTCAGCAATAGCTCTCGCCATAACATCTAAATGTTCATACATCATTTGTACTGGATCACTTCCAAATTTAGTATTGTATTCTCCCCACCCTTTTGCATCTTTAAATTTTAAAAATCGAGATTCACTAAATTTTTTTAAACCAGTTTTTTTACCAACACCTAAACCATCGGTAATAATATTCATTAATGCTGCATCTAATGCTTTATCAAATTCTGCATCTGGTAAAACATCAAATGTTAACCCAGTTTTATCATCAACCATTTTTGATTTATTTAATAATGGCTTTATAATATTTACCCATTCTTTTTTTGCCGCAATATTTGCATCTGCGTCATTCATGGTTTTTATAAATTTTTTATAAGATTTTTTTAAATGTTTTTTTATTGTTGTTGTGTTGTGTACTTGGGGAAATTTCCAATCAGGATCATCAGCAATCATTACACCATTTTTGGCTAACATTGCTTTTCCTTTTTTTAATGTTTCTTTTAATGACTTACCCCAAATTTCTGCACCTTTATTTCCACTACTTCCTGGTTCGAACATTTCTTCAACAAGTGATTGTGGATTTGCTCTTTTCCATTTACGCACTAAACGATTTGCATATGCTTCCATCACATCGCTTAATTCAGATGTAAGTGTACCAAAAATAGATTTATGGCGTATCTCTAAATTAGTTACAATGCGTGGACCTTCTGCTTTACCATGCAAGGAACGAAAACCCATAGCAACATCTTCCTCGCCAACATTGTTTTTATAATTATCAATTATTTTTTTTAATTCGTTTTGTTTAAAAACAGCGATTGTATTTTCAACAGCTTTTTTCTTAACTTGTTGTTTGACAATTTTAAACACAGCATCACTTGCCGCTTGCTCTGCTTCTAACTTACTCATGGATTTAGAAAACAATTCTAGTTTATCATCAAACATGGCAAGCATTTCTTTTTCTCTATTTTTATCTTGTATTAATCCTTTTTTAGCAGCAGCAATAATACATTCTCTAAAACTAGGCACTTAATCCCTCACAGTTAGTTAATTCATCCAACATTTTTTGCTCGTTTTGTAATTCATTTTTTATTTGTCTGACAGTTTTTTCAGCCGTTGGTGTGCCATCTGCATCTACATCAACAACAATTCTTTCATTATCAGGTATTCTACCCTCCTCAACATACGCCAAAAAATCCTCCATTGAATCATCAGCAAAATCATTGATAAAATCTTCGTTATCATATTTCTTTACATCAAAATCATCAACTCTATTTGATATGTTCATTAGAGCTATATCCACATCATCATTAGACATTCCAACTGGATCAATACCTTCTTCTTCTAAAGCTCGTATTGTTTGATCTATTCCAGCAACTTCATCCTCAAATGCTTTTAATTTTGGTGCATCATCAGGTCTTACGGAATTTTCACTTATTAAATCTAAAACATCATTTATTGATAAATCATCTGGTTGACCTGGTTTAGCTGGTGGCAACCAACCATCTTCTCTAGCTCTTATTAAAAGTTCATCTAATGAATAACCACCTTTTTTTGTATAACCAAAAGTTTCTTTATCTAATATAGATCCTACATCAGCAATATTTGCTTCTTCACTATCTATTTTATTTCTTTTTAACCATTGTAAAAATGTTTCAACCTTTGGCTCTTTTGGTGGTTGTAAGCTACTTGGTAATTCTGGTACTACAATTTGTTTTTTTAATGTTTGTAATTCTTTTTCTAATGTAATTAATTTTTTTTGTGCTTCTGTTTTTTTACCAGATTGTTGATTTTTTAAAAAAGTAGGTATATCTAAAAGTTCCTCGTTCTCTACCAATGTTTTAGCGGCTGCAATTTCTGTTTCTTTTAATTCTATTTGTTTTCCTAATTCTGTTTGATCGGTTTGTTTTAATTCTACATCAGGATTTTCAGTAACAGTAATAGGTTCATCAACCTCTACTTGTTTCATTGTTTCTTTTACATTTTTTGAATGTTGTCTTTTACCAGCAATAGTATCAGTATAAGGATTTTGATTTCTTTCAATTAATGCTTGATTAAGTTGATACGCAGCTTCTTTATATTTTGGTTTATTTTTTATATTGTCAGGAAGTTCATTAAATACTTTTTGCAATTCTGCATCATCCATTAAATGGATAACATCATTTAAAGGTTTTGATTTATATGTAGGATTGTTATCTAAAATTTTATTTAATGTACGACCTAAATATCTTTGGGGAAATAAATTTTTACTAACCATTTCATCAAATGATAAAAAAGCAGCTTTAGTACCTTTGTATGTTTGTTTACCACCATAACCAATACCTTTAAAAGCAAATAAACCTATTGGTGCTAATACAAAAGCACTAGCTGTATTTGTTAAAATAGCACTTAACGCTCTATCCATTCCGTAGTCTAAACCTAAACTTTTTCGACTAGATTGTTTTGCACCTTCAATTAAAGTAGTACGACTAAATTCTAATGCACTTTCCATAACAGCCGTTTTTAAACCAGCTACCGCAACATTTTTTGGAATTGAATAAGCCATAGTTAAAGGTAATGTTTGTAGCGTTATTGGATCTAACATATAACTACCAAAACCAGCAGCAAACGATGAGCCGTATTTTTCCATAAATCCACGACTTGATCTATTCATTTCACTAATTAAAAAATCTTGGGTAACGGCTTTTTCTTTTAATTCGTTAGTAAAATCTTCTACTGTTCTAAAATTAACATTAGGATTTTTTTCTACAATTTTTGCAACTTCGTTATTCCACCAATCTAATTGATCTTTATAATTAGCAACACTTGTTTGTCCGCCTTTTTTTTTTGACGGATCTTGCAAATTATACATAAATTGATTCCAAAAACCACCACCTGTCATTTCATCTTGCATATCATCAATATAAGGATTGGGTAATTGAACACCAAAAGCTCGTTCGATTTCTTTATTGGCTTTATCGTAAGTATCTATTGCATTATAATATTGAGAACTTGACATTTCAAATTCTAAAGAATGATTAAATTGTGCTTTAGTTTTTTCTGAAAAACCCCAACCGCCATCATCATTAGGTAATAAACTTGGTCGTTTGAAATCAGTATTAATACGCTTTTTATTTAAAGCATTATCTTGATCGTAAAATTCCATTACTTAATTAAATCCTCTGTAATTTTTCCTAGATCAAAAACAAAAGGCTCATTAGAACCTTCGTACATTAAATATTCGTGATCAGGATTGCCGTCTTGCTGGTCAAAAATAGCAAAGACATATTTGCCAGGTGCAATTTGTTCTAAATAATATGGATCAGAATTTTTACCAAAAAGTTTATCAGGGGTAACAGACATTTCTTGTCTATTTTCTGTATCAACATAAGGTGTAGTTGTTGGCAAAGAAATACCGCCACCAGCTTTAATAATTAATTGAGTAGCAATCTCTTGTTGGTTAACATCATCAGATAAAAAAGTATCTTCAATTAAATTTTTAAAATCTTTTTCAGTTTCTATTTCTGTTCTAGGAAAGTTTGTTGGTAAGGCAATTTGTTTTCCATTAAAGGTAATCATTCCTCCATAAATTAATTTATCGCCATTATAAGTTGCACCAATAGATTCATTTATAATTTGATTAATTTTATTTTTAAAATCTGTTTTTCGCAGCATAGATTTAACATCCATTTGGGTGTCATACCAACCCTCTGCTATACCTCTTGATATAATTACATTTTCAATAGCTGTTTGTTTTGTTAATAATGTTTGCGTATTATCATTTAAACTATCTCCTATTACATCTATAAAAATTTTACCAAAATCTTGATTATTTACAAGATTTGGCATTAATTTTTGATCTTTTTTTAACATCATTCCATTAGCGATGTGCATAGCAAATTCACTGTTACCATTACTTACATGACCGCCAATTTCTGCTAGGATAGGTGCTTTGTCATGTATTTGTTTAAAGGCACTTAAAGAATGAGTGTCAAAGGTACTATGAATAGCAGATGCAAATTCAACTATTTCATCAGGACCTTGTGCATTTGTAACAATTTGATTGAAATTACTTATTTGTTCTTTTGTAAAAAATTGTATTGGTTCATCATAATATTCTGCAACAAATTCCGCTTGTTTAATTAAAGCGTTTACTTGTTCTTTAAATACTTCTGGTTCACTTGATGCAAGATTAAAATCTATTTGTGGAATATTATCAATAACACCATAGTCTAAAGCTACTCGTAACATATCATTAGGAATTCGAGTATTTTTATCTGTTTGAATTTTTTCAAAAATTTCTAATTGTAATTGTTCAATAGGTGCTATTCCAGTTGTATTATCATCATCATCTAATTTTTCATTTAAACTTTGCTTTAATAAACTAATAGCTTCTGCACCCTCCTCTTTGTTGTATGATCTAAAAGTATCAACAACATCAACAAGAGAAATCATGTTTTCAATATCCTGTACTAAAGTTGGATCAAAATAATCTTCTGTGCCAGGAATAGTTAAACCTTTTGCTTCTTCTAATAATTGATTAAGTTGTGGAAGATTGGCTCTTGATAAATTTTTTAATAATTTTTCTTCATCATTTAAAAATCCTCGTATTGCAGTTGAGCTAGCTTTTAATGATGTATTTGTTGCTCTTATTTCTTTATCTATTTTAAGTTTTGCTTTTTGTCTAAAATCAAGAACTTGATCTGTTGTTAATATTTCTGCATATTGATCTGATTCTAATTCACTTAATAATAATTGTGGATTGTCTTGTAATTTTTTTTCTGCATCATAAAATCCTATTTTATTACGGATAGCAGCAATTTGAATTTCTTTATTAAGAACAAGACCGCTTTTGTCCATTTCTAAAATAATACCATCTTCTGATAATAAATAATTTAACGCATCTTCTTTCTCTTTAGTTGTGCTACCAAAAATAGCTTTGTACGCAAATTTATCAATTTCATTTTGATACGTTACTTTTGATACTTCTAATAAATTTGTTCGTATAGATTTTTTAATTTTTAAACTTTCATTGGTTATGTAATTATTCCAATTTTCTTCAAAAATATCTCTTTCTACTTTTGTCTGTAAAGTATTTTTATGTTTATCTTTTAATTTTGTTTGTTCTTCTAACCATTTAGGTATGTCAGATAAAGTGGATGATGTTGAATATGAAATAGTAATATCATTACTTTCTAATTCTAAATTATTAGATGCAAGCGTAATATTATTTTTACGTTCTAATCTTGTTGCAGCTTCGTAAAATTTAATTTCTGAATCAGTTTCTATTTGTTTTACTTGCGTTGCAAATGCTTCATTAGCTCTATACACATCTGCTTTATTTTTATTTTTAATTTCATCAAGTTTATTTGATTTATTTAATTTTACTTTTAATTCTTGATTTTCAAAATTTAATTTGTCTTGTAATTGTTGATTTTCAAAATTTTTCTTATTGCTATATGCTTTTGTTGCAAGACCAGTTAAATTACTTGCTTGGCGTGAAAGCTCATTTAATGGACCAACCGCTGCTGCTGTTGGATTGTTAACACGAGATACTAAACCAGGTATTTTTTTTTCGGATAGTTTTTTTTCAAAAATAGGAATTTGTACCATTAAAACCTCTGTGTTCCAAATTTATTTATAAATGATAATGAGTTTTCTTTATTAATATTAATAAGAGCTTTTTGATTCTTATTAATTAAATCAATCATGTCCATTTGGTTATTAAATATTGCATCATTAATAATGCCGTTATTAATTGATTGTTGTCTGATAATTTCTGCTGCATTTTGATTTTGATTTTTAATAATTTCTGCTTGATTTGCTGCTTGTGTATCTAAAATAGATTTTTGTGCAAAAGCACCAACCATTGTACCAGCTGCACTAATGTACGATGCAGCTCTTTGGCTTCTTGCTTGATACATTGCATACTCCCCAGAACTTCTTTCTATTGCTGATTGTTCTAAGAAATCATAACTATTAACAGCCGCATCATATTCTAAACTTAATCGTTGTATTTCTGCTTCGCCAAGTTGGTATTCTAATACTTCAAGGGGTGTACCTTCCATACGAACACCAGATTTCATGTAAGCTAATTCGGTAGAAGATTGGTGTCTATCAAATGCTTGATTAAATACATCAATATTGTCTTTACCTTTTTGTAAAGCAATATCAGATTTGTTTTCTAATATTGTTGCATTACGTTCATGCATTGCTTGTTGGTAACGACCAGCTTTCATTGCTGCATTACCAGCCATAATTTGACTACCAGCATTAACGCCAGCACCTATTAACATTGCTGTGCCAGGATCGTAATTTATATTTGTAAAAGCAAAACTATCATCAGGAGCGCCAGGTGTTTTAATCATTTACCCTCGCATATCTGTAATAATCTTCATTGTTTTGATATTTCTTCATTAATCCCTCGTTACTCATTCCAAGCCAAGCACCAAAGCGTTGTCCTAAAATAAAATCTTTTTTTATTGCTGTTTGTAGTCGTATAATTTTGTATTCTGTAATTAAAACTTCCATGCCTTTTTTAATTACTTTAGCACCACCTAATTTATTATCCCAAATTAAATTAGATGCCATAACCCATCCCTCATACACACCATCCCAAATAGGAACGATGCCACCTGAACAAATAATCTCATTATTTTTAACAGCTGTAAAAGACATACTTTCAATTTCTAAGCCGTTTAAATATTCATGCCAGGAACTATCTATTTCTGTTAACGGATCATTCATCATGGATGTAACCATGTGATGTGCGTGTTCTTTTTTAAATTCTATTAATTCTAAATTAGCCGTCATTAACAGTTATACGAGGATAAGCTGATAAGAGAGTTAATGGTAATGGTTGTGTTTGACGAACAAAAACAAATCCATCCGTATTAAAATCATCCCTAAATTCAACTTCTTTATCTCCTGTAAAAAGAGGAACGGCTTGATCCATCGCTGCTGCACTAGAACGAAAAGGTATTCTTTCCATGTTATCTAAGTTTGGTCCAACCTCAACACCCACAGTTTCGTGTAAACGTAATGTTACTTCGTGTATGCGTTTGTCTTTTGATTGTGATGTGCCACCCTCTCCTTGTAATTCTACTCGCATGGTTTGTAGTAAAGATGTATAATTTAATCCTACATGAACTTTTGTTGATGATCTATCTAAAGTTATAGATCCACCACTTACAGTTTTATTTGGATGCGTAGCTCCATTAGCTAGTATCGTTACTGATTGACCTTCTAAATGATCTAGTCCTGATAATGTTGTTGTTGCACCACCACTATATGTTAATCCACTATCAACAAAAAAAGCATCATTTTGATCTGTACCATAATCAAACAAACTTAAATATTCTACATAGCGTCTTGTAGCTCCATTAATAGTACGTTTAACAATAACATAAAATTCATCTTCGTTATTATCAGTTGGCACACTAGCCACACTTTCAACAACAGCTTGACCTGAACCAAAAACACCACCTAAAATATGACGATGCCATCCAATAACACTTTCTGCTCTTGCATAAGTAAAACCAAGTAATGTACCATCGCCACGAACACACCATAAAATACTATCTGGCTCTTGTTGGTATGCCATTTCTGTAACGCCATTTTCTGTAATGTGTTCAGATAACAATGTCATATCAGTTGCTTGATATTGGTCGATGTTTAAATTGTATGTTAGCTCTCGTATTTTTCTTTTTGCTCGTTGAACAAACATAGTAACATTTTCAATTTGTACCGCATCAATATTAGCTGCACCATAACTTGATTGTTTTTGTATTTGCACATTACTAGGCGTTAAAGGTTGTGTTGTGCCAGATGCACTAACAACAAATTCGCCACCTACTGTACCAACAATCAATGATCGTTGTGCTGACATATATTTTATTGCATTAACTTTATTAGACGCAATAGTGTAAACCATTGCATCATTATCTGTTGTACCAGTTGTAAAATTTTCTAATGATCCACCTTTACTAAACCACAATGTTTGTGGATTTTTATTTGAACCACCAAAAACTAATCGTTGTTCAAAAAATGTAACTGTACTAGGAAAATAATCTGTTGCTACATTAAGAATTGGATTTGTTAATTTAGTTACAACATCAGAACCACCAGCAGAAAATGTACCATAGCTGCTAGTGTCTAAATTTGTACCATCAGAATCTTGTAATTCAAATCGTGTATCAGGTCCAGTTACAGTACCAGCAGAACTATACGCTGTATAACCAGATGTATTTAAACTAGAACCAACAGCGTCAGCTAATTGAAACGTTGTTGACGAAGGAACAGATTTAACTGTGTAAGTATTGCCATTTAACTGTGTCATTCCTTTGACATTAGTTATTTGAACATCATCCCCAACAGCCAAGTTATGTGCAGCCGATGTTGTTACAACACCAGGGGTTGCTTGTGTAATACCAGTTATTGTAGATGTATTTAAAATTTCTCCAACAGTATAAACATTTCCGTTTAATTGTGTCATACCACCAATGCTACTAAAAGTAACAAAGTCACCTACAAGTAAACCATGATTAGTTGATGTCGTTACCACACCTGGATTTGCTTTTGTAACAGCACTTACTGTTAAATCAGTTGCCGTTGTTAATGCTGGCGATGTTAAAGACCACGATGTATGTCCTGATCGTGATAATTTTCTTATCGCATAACTTGGATGAACCAAATACATAATATCCGCACTTTGAGCAAATTTAATTGTTGGTACATCTGCCGTTGTGTATGGCGATGCAATTTCATAAATTTTATTGACTACACCACCAGAAGAATATGCTGTGAAAGACGATGAATTAATATCTGTGCCATCAACAGTTTGTAATTCAAAAGTATTTGTTGTTTTATCGGCAACCTTAAATGTTTTACCATTTAATTCTGTCATTCCTACTACGCTAGAAATAATAACATGATCGCCATTAGAATACCCATGACTATTTGATGTTATTACTACTGGGTTAGCTTGTGTTGCTCCACTAATAGTTTTATCGCCTTCTGTTATAATACCATTGTCTTTAAAAAATCGAATATAAGAATTACCAAATTCTAAAATATATGTTTGTGTCGTAGAAAATTCAAAAGGTATTAATCGTGTTTGTGCTGAACTTGTTTTTACTTCATGCACAAATTTTGTACCTGGTCGTCTTGATGCTGCACCATGAGGATGCACAACCATATTTTCTAATGTTTTACATCCATTAAAATATTTACCTAAATCTGTACGACCATCTAATCGTGGCGATAATTCGCCAGCTGTAAAATTAGTAAAGGCGACAGTTGTTTTAGCCATTAGTACCTCGAGTTAATAAATGTGCTTGCATCTAAACTATCTGCTGTACCTTCGGTTGCATCAACAAAACGAGCTTCTCGTAATTTTTCATTATACATGTCGTTAAGTTGTCCAGCTAAAGATGTTGAAGATGTAATTGCATAACATAGTTCTGCTGCTAATTTAGATGCGATTGTTTCAATTAATAACGTATCGTATTCATTTGGATCTGTTACTTTAGAAATATAAATTAAATAAATTGTTGCTTCGTCTGTTAATAATTTTCTTTGTTCAATTTTAAATTTTATTCCAGCATCTAAGTCAGATGATGTGCCGTCATTATATCCGCCTACTTTTAAAACACGCAAACAATCAGATGGTAAGGTATATTGATTTGTATATTCATGTGTTGGCGTATTTGTATCTTGTGCTAATTCAACACGCTTAATTAAACAATTCCATGTATGTGATCTAAATATTCCATCACGCACAGATTCATAACGTTGGTTTAACAACCTTGCGTTTTTACTATCCTCGGTCAAGGATGTAATATTACTTCCCCCCAACATATTTAATGCGGAGTTACAAATTTCTACTTCTGATGCCATTTACTTTTTCTTTTTTGGAAATCCAGCTTTCATATTTGCATATGCTTTTGGACTTACTGTTGATTTAGATTTTGGTCTCGATGTACCAGCTTTTTTTCTTGCGTTCATGTTTGCGTATAAACCTTTTTTAGCCATTGTTTCTCCTATGAAAAAAAAGGGGGGAATAATCCCCCCATAATATTTATTGAGTATAGTAAACCCAGAAATAAATTGTACCTGTGATGGAAGCACCACCAGTAGTAATTTTTAAATCTGTAGAATCTGATACTTTATATCCTAAACCAGCAACAGCCGTGTTAGCAGCTGTTGAGCCAGCTAACATTGATTGTGCTTGTCCAGCAGCGTTCCATGTGCCTACTGCAGCAAGGTATCTGTCATCATCATCAGCATCCCCAACTTTTAAAGTTGAAGAACCACCAAGAGCATCACATTTCAAGACTACATCATGAATTGTTGCACCAGCTGGTATTCTGCCGATAGTAATGTCTGAACCACTTGCTAAAGAAGATGCTTCATAGGTATCGTGCCAAACCATCATAGGCGATAGGTTACCCCCACCACTCATAACGCTAGGATCAGCATCAAGATTTGTTATTGCAACACTTTTTACACTAGCCATATCTCAACCCTCCTATTCGTTACAAGCGATTTCAACAACTTTTTCTTCTTCCATACGAGTTGCACCTAAGTCCATGCAATAATATACTTGTGTAGAATAAGATTTGTCGTCTCTTTCACTTATTTTAGCGGTTACATCTTTACCAATACCCAACTTGATACCATCAGCTGCAAAAGCAATAACTTGTCTGCTTGGAGTTGCATCTGCTGTAAGTAAGTTAGATGTGATAAATTCAAATCCTAAGAACGAATTAATATCTCCCTGAGCTAAAGCTTTAACTGTATTAAAGTCAGAACTTTTTACTTCTGTGAGATTTAATAAATCTTCAATCTGTTCAGGAGATACAACACAGTATCTTTTTACAGATGGATCTACATCATTTTCGTCTAAGATTTTTTTTGCGGATAGTAATTTAGCAACAGTTAAACCTGCACTACCATGTACTATTTTTTGAGTAGATGGTAAAGCGGTTGACGTTCCCCCAGATACACCTGTTTTAGCTGTACCTAAAGCTGCCGCAATAATTACTGAATCCATTGCTCTCCCCATTGCTGCCGCTGCTGCTTTAGCATAAGAAGAAGTTGGATCGATTAACATACGGATTTTATCCGCATCGTCAATCAAGTCTGCCCACTCATAAGTCGCAGTAGTTAAAGCTCTACGACTATGCGGCATATCGATTTGTGGAGTTGATCCGTGTCTTGATGTTCTTAGTTGAGCTGTAGTTTTGCCGATTTGCTCAAAAAAAGATTGTTTACCTCTAATTGATTCGACATCTACTGCTGCTCTAAGTTTTGATCCCATTTGTTGGGATAACATCTGAACATTAGCGGAATATTGCTCCACAAAAGAAGTTGTTACATTTACTGACATAACAATATTTCCTTTCATAGTTTTGGTTAAATTTTGATAAATTATCTACCAAGTAGGTTTATCTACATTTTACAACTGTTAGTTGCTCTACTGTTCAGATGGTCAATAAGGATGCTTACGCACTACCCTTATAAATCAGGATGTATCATGTTATGCAAATCTGCCATTTCTTTAACGGCTGCACTATGTCCTGGATGATCTTTCAACCAGTACGGATGCTTTGTATCTGCCATGATTTTTGTCACTTCTCTTTCAGCTTCTTGTGGTGTTAATCCACCACTCTCTGTTTGTCCTGTACCTAAATTATCTTCTGAAAAATTTTCAGATAATTTACTAAGAGCTTTAATAAAGCCAGGATGATTTAATATATCACTACCATCTTGTAGTTTTACATCTTTTAAATCAT
>Ga0075462_10000360_pt1 | contig 13932 bp, 31 predicted proteins | sample DEB08_DNA_4_FD_71487 | JGI IMG/M metagenome (GOLD analysis project Ga0075462, IMG submission 71487) | Aqueous microbial communities from the Delaware River and Bay under freshwater to marine salinity gradient to study organic matter... | ecosystem: Environmental > Aquatic > Marine > Coastal ...
GCATACCAGATGGAGCAGATGGAAGAGCAGATGCGCTTTCTGATCCATTACAATATGTCGCCAGAGCATTTCAAGCGGATGATGCGACGCAGAAAAGAAATCCGCGCTCAAAGATTACAAAGAGCAAAAGCAAAAGCAGAAAGGCGCAGACTGTTGATTGATGGACTGTTCATTTTTGCTTGCGTAGTTGTTGCATTGGGTTCGATTGGATATGCGGCAAATCTAATTATAGGGGCAAGGGCATGATTCTGAATTTGGTACAAAGTCTTGCAGAGCCAGTGACAAAGGTTCTGGATAAAGTAATCGAGGATAAAGATCAAAAGGCCGCTTTGGCCCATGAGATCGCAACGCTTGCCGACAAGCAGGCGCAAGAGCAGGTCATGGGGCAGATGGAGATCAACAAAACAGAAGCGCAGCACCCATCGATGTTTGTAGCCGGTTGGCGGCCCGCAGTTGGTTGGGTTTGTGCTATTGCAATGCTTTTTAATTTTCTATTGATTCCGTTTATAAATCTTGGCCTCGATATCGCTGCGATGAATATTCAACTCGATTTAATTGATATGGAAACAATGATGCCGGTTCTGTTTGGCATGCTTGGCTTGGGCGGCATGAGAACTGCCGAAAAAATCAAAAAGGTAGAGCGAAATAAGTAATGGGTAAGTATTGGGATAACGAAACATCCCGAAAAACTCCAAGTTCAGAACTACTGGAATTCTGCAAAACAGAACGCCAGCTAGAAACTCTGACTGCTTACATTAAGTATGAGACATCAGCAGCGGCTGCGGAGGCTCTGGGAGTTACAGAAAGAGCCGTTCGCAACGCTGTGGCGGCCGTTAAGAAAAACGCCGCAAAAGAGGGCTGGTCAGAATCTAACAGAATACCAGACGGTTATAGGTTAAAAGGTCGCAGCACGTTAATAGATGCAGACGGTAATACTAAAATCGAGTGGATTAAAACCGAAGTCGACAAAGATCGCATGGAAGAAATCATGCGTGAGATCACCGAGACTTTAGCTGAACCAATTAAACCTTGGCCTATCGTAAAAGCACCTAAGAAAACAGCATCAGAACTTTGTACTGTTTACACAATCACTGATTACCATATTGGCGCGTATAGCTGGAAAGAAGAGTCCGGTGATGATTGGGATTTGAAGATCGCAGAGGAAACTCTGTATAAAGCATTTACAGATATGATCGATGCCTCGCCGGATTCAGAGCAAGCGGTATTCTGCCAGATGGGTGATTTTTTACACTGGGACGGCCTATCCGCTATAACTCCGCTAAATAAGCACGTCCTAGATGCGGATGGCCGATACGGCAAGTTGGTGCAGATCGCAATACAAACTTGTATCCGAGCGGTAGAAATGCTTTTACACAAGCATAAAAGAGTTCATGTAGTTATCTGCGAGGGTAACCACGATTTAACTGGCTCGGTCTGGCTGCAGGCAATAATGCGTAATGCGTTTGAAAAGAATAAGCGAGTCACCGTAGACGATAGCGTTTTCCCGTATTACTCATTTTCGTGGGGCAAAGTATTTCTTGGCTGGCATCATGGTCATTTAACTAGGATTAAAGGGCTAGCAGGTAAATTCTTCTCCGAGCCGCGATTTAGAAAAGATATGAGCGGTGCTGAATACATCTACCTGTCGACCGGCCACTACCATACCAAAGAGTCATTTGAAGACTCTGGAGCCTATGTAGAACGCCACCCGACCTTGAATGCCCGAGATGCGTATGGAGCGCGTGGATTTCAGCATAGCCAGAGGGGCGCACTTGCGATAACCTACGATAAACACAAGGGCGAGATCACAAGGATAACGGTGACGCCATGAGCGAGACTAGACTAGAAAGATTAGAGACCAAGATCGATGATTTGCAGGAGGCAGTAATCTCTCTGGCTCGCGTCGAGGAACGGATAGTTACGATATTTAATCGCCAATCTGAAATAGAAAAGCGAGTAAATAACATGGACGAGCATTTGCAAAAAATTCGGCCCACGATTCTATTTGGTGAGCGGATATTCTGGATGGTTATGGTCGCTGCTGTATCGGCCTTCACGGGGTATTTTGCATGAACGATGTTATCAATTTTCCTAACCAAACTGACAAAATATTAGAGCGCGCATGGTATGATTTAGAGGAGATGGTCGAGGATTTGACCAGTTTAGGGATCGAGCCGATGGAGATCGTAGGCTTACTGGAAACATTTAAAGTTTCTTTAATCACATCTAACGTTGAATTTGAATACGAGGAATGAGTTATGGGTTTGTTTGAATATCTGAAATGGGTAAAGCGTCTGTGGACTACAGTGGTCGATATTGTAAAGCTGATCGAGGAAACTATACCGGATGACGGTGCAGGCAATTCTAAGCTGGTAGCTTTCGATGCAATGCTAAAAGGCGCGATTGAAAAGGCTGACGATATTGACGAGGACTTCGATAAGCTGAAGCCTGTAGCGCACGATATTGTTAACGCTGTTGTAACTCTGTTTAATGCTACTGGCATATTTAAGAAATCGTCATGAGCCAATACGACAACCCATCACCTACAAGTAACTTTCTATTCGATATTGCTCGTGGGAACATGGTTGGCGCTACGCCAGTAAATATCTTCGGATTTAATACGTCTGTAGGCGACACTTACGAAACGATATGGAATGCAGGAGGGTTATATACTTTCCCAACTGAGGCCAAAGCTATGACCATTGTTAGCAGTGCTGCGGATACGATGCAGGTGCTAATTAACGGTCTGGACGCTGACTATAATGAATTAGTCCAAGTAGTTACGCTAAATGGCACAAGCCCTGTTGCAATTCCTAAAAGCATTTTCAGAATTAACAGCGCGTTAATTTTGTCTGGCTCTAACGTAGGAAACATTACTATTGCCAGTGGCGGGGTGACTTACGGTTATATTGAAGCAGGTTTAGGCATTACTCAAAGCTGCGTGTATACAGTGCCAGCTAACCATAAACTTTACCTATTCAGAATTGATCTTAATTCAGCGACAGCAAACCCAAATAAATATATTACTATCCATAATGTGGTTTGCGCGTCTAACGGACGAAAGCTCAAGGTGGCGCAGGCTACTTTTGGTACGTCACAAATTAGCTATGACCGTCAAGTGCCATTTATGATAGATGAGAAAAGTGATTTTTCGTTTGAAGCTAAGACTATTTCAGGCGTGGACGAAGTCGCAATCTTTGTCGAGGCAGTGTTATACAGAAACCCGCGAGATGATTAACAGACTTGAAGACTTACTCATTCGACATGAGGGTCTAAAAAATAAGCCTTATCGTTGCAGTGCTGATGCTTTAACTATTGGAGTGGGTCGGAATCTGGAGTCCAATGGTATCAGCTACGATGAGGCTATCTTTCTTCTCCGCAACGACATCAATCGAACAATCATAGAACTTTGTCAATTTGAGTGGTTTAGTGACCTCGAAGGCGCAAGGCGTGATGCGATTATATCGATCTGCTTTAATCTCGGCCTACCTAGATTCAAGACCTTTGTAAAAGCGATCGCAGCTTTAAATGCCAGAGATTACACCCTAGCATCTGACGAGTTTATGGACAGTAAGTGGCGTAGGCAGGTAGGTCGGCGCGCAGTAGAACTATGCGCAATGCTTGAGGAAAATGAGTACCCTAGAATTTAGGTACAATCCACTGCCTTTCTGGATATTTTTTATCATCTGGCTCAGTGTATAACTCGATAAGCATATCGATATAGTGTTTGGCTTTTTCTAAATCCTCAACACCATTTTTATCTCTAAAACGACAAATATACTTTATGGCATTACCCTGTAGATAACTGTAACCATTTTGCTCGATAAACTCGGCGGGTTGTATTTTCATTTTTTTATAATGATTCCCGCCGATCTGCGTATCTCTCCAAGTCAATGCACTAACTCCTCTGCGTTGCTACAGAACTCGGTAGCATAACCAAGAAATTCTGATCGCACTTCTGGGTACTCCGCAAAAAATCTTTGGGTCATGTCATTTTGAAATATTAACGTGCCGAATGCGCGCTGTGCCTCAGGACTCAAAGAGCTGATATTGTCGGATATCCATTTCGCCATTTCTTCTGGGTCCATCAAATCTACATGAATCGTCATTTCTACACCTCGGGTTACCTGTTTTAAGCCAGCATATTCCGCATAGCCTAGTATTCTGTGAATTCGAGCTTTCCTGTTGCGCCTTGCTCTCGTTGCTGTCTGAGTTTTTCATACTCGGATTTGTAATGTGCTGCTACGCTTTTTAGGTCTTTCTTAATAAATTTAGCGAGATTCAGATCGTTTCGTTTCTCGATCAGTATATCGATCGCGCCCTCGCCTATCTTATCGCGTACCCATACCACGAAATCGTTTGGATTCGAGCCTAGTTTAAGATGGCAACTGAAGCAGTGAGCAAAAACATTATCAGGGCAAAACCGAAGAGAGTAATTGCCTCGACCGTAGTAATGGCTTGCGTGTAAGCCTTGGGCCTTTTCTTCGTATTTGGTTCCGCAGTATTCACAGGTCCAGTTCGCTGATTCTCTAACGCATAGAGAAAACCATCGATCAGCCGGCGTTATCTTGATTCCGGCCATCTATCAATTCCTTTAGCTCTTCAATGTGATCGGATAGATAACGAATATCAACTTCCAAGTCGTCTAATTTGTTTAGCGAATCCATTAGCTTGAGAATCTTATCGCCTTCATCGTCAGTGAAAGTAAGGGTAATATGCATGGCCTGTATCCCAATAAACTTTGTTGTGTAGTGCTTTTAGCGTTTTCTCTGCTCTTGCTTTATCTTGCGGATCCATGTTTTTCATTCTGACTTTTAACAGCGCGATGCTAAATTGCACAGACCCAATCGGGTACATAGTCAAAACATGACGCATATCATTCGGCGTCTGATAAACAGTCTGCGGCGCTATGTCCTTCTTTCGTGATCTCCAAAACATGATCAAAATACCTCGCGTAATGGCTAGTATATTCACGATGAATATCTATCTGCAAAGCCACCAGATCATTGTAGGTATTTTTTATCTGCTTTTCATCTAACTTATCAAGCCCGATTTCAAGTTCGTTTTGGGCTTTATGTAAAATCTCGGCCATTTGTTTGAACATCAGAAGTTACCTTTACGGGCCATGGCACAGAGATTCCGAATTTCTCTGATAAATGGCGATTCAAAGTTTCGTAAATAATTACATAGTCCTTTGTATTCACGTTCGAGGTAGAACTCTCTTTTGCTATCGCCTTCTGTATTGGCTTCCACAAATTCTCTTTTACGGTTTCCTCGCTCCAGTCGATTGCCACATCCTGCTTAATTACAGTGCGCATATCGAGGCCTGCAGCGTTTAACTCTTTTGCAAGCATGCGGCAGTAAACATGCAGAGAATTATTCTGTAGCGTTGACCTAGTGCGACCAGAATGCCATTTAACGGTCAGGTAATGTTTATCGCGCCATTCCTGCTCAATAAATTGCTGAAACTTTTTAAGCGTATGCTCCGAGTCAATACGCCAACTGTTAGATTCTGGCATCACGAAAACCCTTTAAAAATCTCATCTTTTTGTACGCCAAAAGGTATTTGCTTAATTTTGCCGCCATTCTTTAAAAACTTTTTTGTGTCCGCTTTAATTTGCTCTCGCAGCTTTTGCTTATTAGAGACCAAGGTTAATGAATTCATCTACTGACATCCCAAAAACACTAGATAACTGCTGCACTTTGTGAATTTTTGCGTTCTTTTGAATCGACAGGGCATGGAAATTCTGCGGACTCATTTCTAGAGATTGAGCGATTTGCTTTTTACTCATGCCTTTTGCCGATCGGGCCTTTTCTATCGATTTACCTATATCTGCGTATAACATTGCGTGTAACCTCCAAGGTTGTTAGTATGAATTTCTCCTTGTAAACGTGAAAAACGTGATTGATTAGCCCCTCCCGAAAGAGGGGCTTTTTTTTATCAGAATGGTATCTCGTCATCAAAGTTATCGAAGTTAGTAGGCTGTTGCGCAGGCTGTTCAGCTTGCGGCGCCTTCATTTCTTCTTTGCTCAACATAATCATATCGTTGACAACAATCTCGGTAGAGTAACGTTTACCGCCGCCTTTAGGGTCTTCCCAAGACCTTGTCTGCAACCTACCATCAACAAAGATTTTGCTGCCCTTTTTTAAATACTTATCAGCGACCTCTGCTTTTTGATTAAACATAACAGCTTTATGCCATTCTGTTTTCTCCTGCCAATCATCGCCGTCCTTGTAACTGTAAGTGGTGGCGATTGAAATATTTGCTACCTTGTTACCGTTAGGCATAGTTCTTATGTCTGGGTCATTGCCAAGATTACCGATTAGATTTACTTTGTTTAAACTTTTCATTTAATTTTCCTTTTTACTATATCGCTCGTATCGAGCACCTATTAATTCAACAGCACGGAGAGCATTTTCTTCGAGTGCCGAAATTAATTTTTCATCGCGATTAACTCTTATGCAGAACTGCTCTCCATAACTTGGCTCGAAGCTGAGGAAGTCCCACCATTCACGTTCTGATATCCATAAAGCCATTTGGACTTGCACTTTATATTTCGTCGGAAGTTTCTGGTCATCGCAGTAAATTTGATGCGTAGTGCCTTGCGGACACTTAATCTCAAGCCCGCCATCTTTACCTATCAATCCGTCAGGACTGAAGCCAACAGGAAGATCGTCGTGTAAACAAAGACCTTTCTGCTCTACTTCGACCTCATTAACGAAAGCATAATAAGCCCGAGCCATAGGCTCGTATGTAGTCCCATGCTCCATGGCTTTACTTATAAATCCCTGCGGAGCCGGTGCGCCTTTTATCATTTCGTCTACGATAACTCTTATCATCGCATCAGCAGACTTAGACCAAAGACCCGTTGAGGTCGTTATATCTTGCATCCGCGTAGCGGTAATAACTCCTATCCTGCTACGCTTCCAAGCATCGCTGCCCTGCTCATCTGTCAGTATCTTCATAATCGCTATCCTTTAATTCTCTGATTGTTGGTATTAATTCTGGGTATCTAGTTGCGACATGATTTTTCAGAACAAACTTCATGACATCAACCCATTCATCTTCTTTGTGAATCTTGAATCGATCCTCGGCGTGTATAACGTTGCTCATTTCTTTTTACTCTTCTGGATTAACTCTTCGAGCGCGCCTTTTGCGCTAGGAAATGCATCTTTAGGAATATCGGCTAGTTTCTCGATTCCGAAATGAGCGCAGTATGCATTCTCTTTCCTATCTAATTTATCTAGCAGATCGCGCATTTCTTGTATCTGGTGATCGCTAATATTTTCGCTATCGATTTCGATATGCTCAGAATCAGCATCTTCGATACCCTCGAGCGGTATACAAAACGCTTGGAATAGAAAATATTTATAGGCGGCAGTCATTGCTTTATTAACTGCCTTGTCCGAGTAATCGAGAGCCTCGCCGTACACTCTGCGCGTACACTCTTGGCCTTTTGAATTGCTGATAATGTAATCGACAGTCATTACAACGTGCGTTGCCTTACCTCGATCTCGAACCTCTATATCAACAACATTTGGTTGGATTAACAGATCAGCTTTATTAAGTACCTTGGGCAGTACAGCGTAAACCTCATTGATACCTCGGAAGCTATAGTTCTGCTGAGTGTTTCTTGATCTTTTAGCAATACCCTCTGCCATTAACAAACGCTGCGCATGGAGCATATTGTCGTAGATCGTATGGGCAGGCGTATGATCAACAGTTGCGTTATCGGTCTCTAATACCGTTATGGTGTTATTTGTCATTAATTTATCCTCAAACAATTAAGCTACCTAGATTAAATATCTAGCCTGCAGATAATAAAACAAACATTTTGAAAATAAAACCTATATTTTAAATTAATTATGTCGTTTAATATCGCGCCTAACCTATGGAGGAGCCGATGCATTATTACCCGCATTACATTGACGATTTCAATGCTGCTACAAGGCACCTAACGCGCCTAGAGCGGTCGATTTACCGCGACCTGATGGATACCTACTATGACACAGAAAAACCGCTCACAAGCGATCTGAGAGCCTTAGGACGCAAGATAATTGCCAATACTGATGAGGAGTTGGCTGCGCTCGACACTATTTTAAATGAATATTTTACTTTAACCGATGATGGATGGGTCCACGAACGCTGCGAGGCAGTAATCGCGGAGTACAACAAAAAAGTAGAATCAGCCAAAAATGCTGCTGCCAAGCGTTGGAATATGCAGCGGCAATCCGTCAGCAATGCGTCCGGTATGCTATCTAAAACTAAAACTAAAACTAAAACTAAAAGTATATTTAAGCCTCCCACAAACGCCGAAGTAGCGGTCAAAGCTAGAGAAAAAGGCGCAAAAGACCCAATGCTTTTAGCTGACAGGTTTGTTAATTATTACGAATCCAACGGTTGGAAAGTTGGTAAAAACCCGATGAAGTCTTGGGCGCATGCGCTCGGAAACTGGATAGCAAAGGAGAATGATTCACGTGAAACATATAGCGGAAATAACACCAGAAGCGACAGACAGGACGAAGCACTTAGACGATACGTTCAAGACTGAGTTTGCTAAGGCTTGGCGCATGCTAATTGGCTTTGGAAAAGTCCATGCAGAGGTCGGATCAACAGACTTTAAAATCTGGCTCAAAAGCTGCCGCGAGTTTACAACTGACCAGATTTGGGTTGCTGTGCGCAAGGCGCAGGATCACAAAGGCTACCTTGATTTGGCAGCGTTCCGAGACTATTGCCGGCCCGAGATTGTTAAGGCTAGTCACCGGTTGTTCCTGCCAAATAAAGAAGAAAAGAAGCTAAAACCAGAGGAAATTCGCAAGAGAATAGCAGATTTGCGAAAAATAATGGATTTGTAAGTTATTGAAATATTTGGATTATTTAAATTAACCCTGATTTACCCTTAAAAAACTAAAATAAATGTTTTACTTGCTCGGGCGTTATCGTATGCTGTGGGTGTTAAATTAATTAATAACGAGGGTTTGATATGTACGAGATAAAGATTGGCGACACTTTTACAGCAGAGGCCGGCGGTGTTTGGACTGTTGAGAAATGCGCTGCTATAGGACTGCTTGATACGTCTTACATTTGTTATTGCGAGGAGTACAGGCAGCATTGTTGCTTTACTGAGTCAGAGATTAAGAAACTACAGCTAATCAAGGTTACGAGCAGTGATGGGGATTTAACTGCACAAGTGCTGCCGCGCAATGATGATGATAATCCTTTTGAAGTTGTTCTAACTTGCACTAACACCCCGTCATGGGCGCCTGAATTCCCTCTAGTGGAAAAGGTTTTCAAGCACAAAACATTGCACGAGGCACAGCGTTACGCGCGTAATGCGATTTGCGATTATGAGTGGTTCGTTTTAGGTGATGAGGCTTAACTAAAATTAATAAGCCCCTTCGGGGGCTATTAACGAGGAAAATTAAATGAGATTTGCAAAACAACTTCCAAACGGAACGCTTCGACGACTCAGTCATAACACTGCTCGAGATAGCAGACGGAATGTTAAAAAAATTCGCAAATACGGTACAACTTTATTACCGCGCAAAGCCTTGGGCGGCCTGACTGTAATCATTGTTCGTTAATTAATTAGGAAACTTAAAAATGGCAAAACGTATAGAAATTGATCGCATGATTCCAACACGGTATGAGCTCGAACTTGTTAGAGATATGGAGGCTGACTTAACGCTGTGCGAATTTTGGAAAAATTACAGTCCTGCAAACGGTAAGCGCGAGATTATGTTTACTCGCATGTTTACAAATCATTTCGCGCGAGGTGTTAGAGCACTTTTTAGCGATGGCAGTGATGTTACTCAAAAACATGTTGAGGCATATGTTAGAGGCTACAAGAATGCCATTATCGAGCGTATGCAATATCACGGCGCTCCGAGATTTATTGAGTTAGAGCAACGCGCAGGCCGCCTTAGCTTTCCCGAGGTAGGCTGTTGGTAAAACGTAAAGACACTTATTCTAAAATTAATCGGGGGCTTCGGCCCCCACAACACTGGAGACTCGTTATGTATTACCTATCTGGCAAAGACCTACAAAAGAAAATGACGCCCAAAGGCCGTGTTGGTAACTGGCGGTATGGTTACGTTTATGACAAGGACGCAGATAAGCACAATAAATACACTTGGGTTACATGCAACATTGATTATCGTTACGTTAATTGTGCAGTTCACATGGCTGCTGCAATTGATCAGGCGCAACGCCGACAGTATGCAACTGATAATGTCCACCTGTGGATTATGAATGAGGAACCGCTGTATAACAAACTGCAGGCTGTAGCGCACAAAGTCTTTGATGACTTGAAACGGTTGAGTGATAAGAAATTACCAGCGACCCAATATAATCAAAAGAGAAGTGATTTATTACTGCAAGCAGGTCGCAGCCTTACTAGTTGGATTAAAAGGTTTACGGGTAAAAATTGGACGCCTGACGGTATTGATTGGCGTCACCACGATGTTGAATTATGCATTGAGCTTGAGGTTTCCGAGCTATTTTTACAAGCGGAGGCAAGCTGATATGGAGCAGCCCGTTTACAACTATCCTGTCTGGCAAGTGATTACAGTTACCTTCTGCAACGAGTGGAGGCTGTGGTGCGTAACTGCACAAGATTATGAGGGCGATATCGAGACCCTTGATTACTGTCATCACAAGGCAGTCGCTGTCCAGCAGGCAATGATATACGCTTTCGACACTTCATGCGGGCCAGCTAGAGGCGAGGAAGTAGTTGTCTACACAAAAGGATTTAAACGTCAAAAAACAATAACTGAGGGTACTTGGCATGAAGGCTAAAACAAAAAATAAACTAGTTGATGCGGTATACGCTGCGGGCTTTTATCTTATAATGTTCTTTTTAGTAATAATGATAATAGAGGATTGGAGCACTGGCTATAACAGCAGCGCCTGCCAACTAAAAGAAGAGTGGGAGGCTACCGGACATGATTACGTTGGCATCCCTTACGAATCACGAAACTGTAATTAAACAAGGAAATTAAAATGTCAGTAGAAAATATAATGAGTGAAAGAGATCGTAATTGGAAAAAAGTTAAGCAGGGTCTTAAAAGCATTGTTTTGGATTGTGCTGCATGGTGCTTTGATCGCTCGGGCGAGTGGGAGCCTAGCGAGATGGTAATTGACGAATGCAGAAAGTATCTAAACCTACACGAACCAGCTTGGTTTGAGGAGTCTGGTGCTTTTGGATCAGAGCGTTATCAAGAGATGCATAATAGGTTCGTTGCTACTGGAACTATTAGTGCTGCTGCTGAGTATAGGCGCACAGCTAAAGCAATTGAGGACTCGTATATCGAGGATTTGATCTTTGATTTTGCTGAGGACGCCGAAGCAGCTCTTGACGAGCTTGCTAGAGATTATGCAAGCGATGCAGCCGCCGACGAGCATTGGCAGAGACCCTTGTAATGCGCAAGCGTTATGAGAATGATCAAAGTTTGGCAGGCGAAAAGGAATTTGCCTCCATACTTGAGTCAAAGTGGCGTTGTAAGCTAAACAAACTGCCTATCAGTTATCACATTGACTTTATGGGTACGCGCGTTGAGCATTGCGAGTTTTTTAAAGAGACTACTGAAAAGGCTGTTAGCTTTGTTGAATTAAAATGCAGGACTTGCAAGCATGATGATTACGATACTTACATGCTATCGCTATCAAAGTTAATGAGGGCGCGAGAGTTAAGTAACAACACTGACCTGCCTACGTTCCTAGCGGTGCGTTGGACAGACCGAATGGGCTTTATTCGGCTTAATACTTGCCAATCTACGCTTGGTGTTGGCGGTCGAAAAGACAGAGGTGATTGGCAGGACATTGAGCCTGTCGTGCATATCCCAATTTACCAATTTAATTTTTTATGACACAATCGCCGACAGCCTGAGGCTAAATCGCATCACTGGGGGTGATTGTGTTAGAGATAAACTACCTTCCAACGGATAAATTAATTCCGTATGTAAACAATTCTCGGACGCATAACGAGCAACAAGTTAAGCAAATTGCAGCGTCCATAAGAGAGTTTGGCTTTACTAATCCAATATTGATCGACGAGCATGGCACAATAATCGCAGGTCATGGTCGTGCGATGGCAGCCGACTTACTCGAGTTCGATACTGTTCCAACAATTACCCTTACAGGTTTAAGTGACGCGCAACGCGCAGCGTATGTTATTGCTGATAATAAACTCGCGCTCAATGCAGGTTGGGATTTCGACACCATACGCGCTGAGTTAAACATGCTGCAAGACTTAGATTTTGATTTAGATTTGCTTGGCTTTGATAGTGCAGAGCTTGACGAGATTGTTAATGGGTGGTCATCGGACGTCGATTTGCCAACAACTACAAATGAGTCGAGCCAATCAAAAATCGTTGTTAGCTGCAACGAGTTAGATAAAGATGATTTGCTTGGAGTAATCGAGCGCGCAGTAGCTGAGAGCGGAATTGAGCAGGTAACGGTGAGTGGTTAAGCCGCTAAACATACTGTGCGCATATCCATACTTGAAACCGGACGTAATTAGCTATCTGCAAAAGTTTGATCGCGATTACCCAAATGTTCTTTGTCTATTTGTAGACTCGGGTGCGTTTACTGCGTTTAACACAGGTAAAACCATAACGCTTGACGAGTATTGTAATTTTATTGACAAGCTGCCATTTAAGCCTTGGCGTTACATTTTGCTTGACGTTATTGGTAATGATGTTGCAACTAAACAAAACTATTTAGACATGCTTGATCGAGGTTTTGACCCTGTGCCTGTGTTTACGCATGGCACCGATTGGTCGGATGTTGATTATTATTATGAACGCTCGGACTTTATTTGTTACGGAGGTTTGGTAGGCAAAAAAGGCAGCGCGCAAGTTATAAACGACATTGCTAAATTTATGAATTACACAAAAGGCCGAAAAGCGCATTTGCTTGGGTATACGTCAATTAAGTACCTTAAAAAATTTAGGCCGTACTCGTGCGACTCGAGCAGTTGGAATTCCAGTTTACGTTATGGAAACTTGATGGTTTATATGGGTAATGGCGTAATGCAAAAACTTGACCGTAAAAATTTTGCAGCAAACCCAAACCAAAAGGTAAAAGACCGTATTAAATTGATGGGCTGCGATTTAGCAAAGTTAAAACTCAAAGATGGCTGGGTTGGCGGTAATAGCGAGTTAGGCGCAGTTGGTGCTGCTAGTTGGGTAAACCTATCAATTGACGTAGAGAAAAATCTCGGAACAAAACTTTTCTTGGCATGCGCGGGGCTTTGGCAAGTTGAGTTGGTTTGTAAATCGTATCTTAAAGTAACGGGGCTAAAGAAATGAAAGCTGTTGTTTTATTGTCTGGGGGACAAGACTCAGTAACTGCGCTGTATTGGGCTAAAGAGCAATTCAACGATGTGTACGCAATATCATTTGATTATGGTCAGCGTCATGCAGCAGAGTTAAAAGCTGCACAGAAGATTGCGCATATCGCAAACGTCAAGCATGAGGTGATCGATATAAAACATTGCCTTAAATCAACAAGCCCATTGGTTAGTGATAACGATTTGGAGACTTACGATTCTTATGACCAAATGGACGAGGTTATTGGTGATAGGCAAGAGCTAACCTTTGTGCCTATGCGTAACTCGTTGTTTTTAACTGTGGCTGCCAACCGGTGCGACTACCTAGATTTTGACAATATTGTTATTGGCGTATGCGAGATGGATAACGCTAATTATGATGACTGCCGTAGTAAGTTTATAGAGTCTGCAGAGGAATATATTAATTACTCTTTGGGCCGCGATCAAAGAAATGGTAAGCACTGGATTATGGTACACGCACCGTTACTTAAAAAGTCAAAAGCTGAAACCATAAATATGGCAAGAAGTTTAAACGCAATGGAGGCAATGTCCTATAGCCATACATGCTATGCAGGGCAAACGCCACCGTGTGGAGAGTGT
>Ga0075462_10000363_pt1 | contig 13895 bp, 5 predicted proteins | sample DEB08_DNA_4_FD_71487 | JGI IMG/M metagenome (GOLD analysis project Ga0075462, IMG submission 71487) | Aqueous microbial communities from the Delaware River and Bay under freshwater to marine salinity gradient to study organic matter... | ecosystem: Environmental > Aquatic > Marine > Coastal ...
CAGCAAGCGCATCGGGCGTAACCGTGCGGTCTGTAGCCGTTCCTGTATCTGTTTCAGCAATTGTAGCGTTCTCTTGAATACCAGCAGCTGTGTCAGATGCTGCGGCTACCGTAATCGTAACCGTGTCAGCAGAAGCAGAAGTAGAAACTCCCGTTCCACCCGTAAGTGTTAATGTGTCAGTTGTTGTGTCAGCTACCGCACTCCCTGAGTCTGTAGCAACTGTTTCAAATAGGTTTTGGTCAGGGTCTCCTCCTCCTCCTCCGGCTGCCGCCAGTTCAAACTCATCGTTTGTAGCATTGTAGGCCACAACATAACCGTCTGTAGGAGAAGTAAACTGAGCAATGGGCATAGAAACCACACCTTGCTCTTCTCCTCCGTAGAATTTCATAACTCCCAGAGAAAAGTCGGTAACCGTTGTGTCGATGGCGATCTCCCCATCAGCATCAACGGTAGGCGTTGCCGAGTTAGGAATCTCGAACGAGTCTGCTCCACCGAAGTCATATACCCCCGTTCCTACATCTCCAGTATTCAATAGATAGTCGTCGTCTACGGCAATGGTAATACTATCAGCTCCACTGTCTCCGGTAGTCGTTATACCCGTTCCCCCTAGAATAGATAGGGTGTCTGTCGTCGAGTCGGCTACTGGATTAGTTCCTGCGTCTCCTGCGATCGTCTGGAATATGTTCTGGTCTGGATCTCCGCCGCCCAAATCGTCAATAATATTTGTCTCCGTACCTGATCCGTTCATGAAGTACAGGTCGCCGTCACTCTTCATGTAGATTTTCCCGTATCCAGATTCTGCGATTGGAGAAGTTGCCTGGGCGAAGGCAATTCTCCCATCAACATTTAGCTCCTCTGACTGAGTAAGGGTTGAAGGCAATACCCCCACACCAACCTTTCCATTGGCCTGGTCGATATAAAGGTCATCGTGGAATTTAACCACTCCTTTGGTTGCGTTAGAAGTAGCTCTAATATCTAATTCATCACTAGCCCCAGTCCCTCCGTAGAAAGTGATACCTCCTGCTTTTCCCGTAATATCCCCTATCTCTGTAACATTATCAGTATCATCAATGATGATCCCAGAATCTTGGACGCCCTTAGCACCTCCATCACCTCGAACAAGAGCATGGTCTGTGATGTTAGCAGCGGCAGAAACATCTCCCCCCCCTGCTGGAGTTGCCCACGTCCCATCTCCTCGCCAGAATGTAGAGCTAGATGCACCAGTTCCTGAGTTTAGGTTTCCTACCGGAAGATTTCCCGTTACGTCTGCAGCAAGGTCAACCTGATTCAAGGTGATCTCCTGCCCTGATAAAGTCAGGTAGTCAGGCGTTCCGGCAAGCGTTACGTCTGTGGAGTTGTCTGTGCCTGCCGCGTCTACGCCAAGAGTTGTTCGTGCATCACCTGCGGTTGCATCGTCTATAAGAGTAGCTCCGAAGGCTGAGATTGTCGTGTTAGCCGGCAAAGAGAGAGTCTTGATGTCGGCATCAACTTCCGAATCCATCAAAGCCCCTGCGGCTGTTACGTTAGCCGTGTCGGTAACGTCAGCCCCGTCCTCTACATTTATAAGTGTTCGTACTTGTGCGGCTGTAAGTTCTTCGCTGTCCCCAGAACCTGCGGTCACACGTCCCAAGATTGTGTCCTGAGCAATGTTTGAAACAAGATCAACTGAGTGATCCAGATCTGAGATCTGTGATTCCGTGATCGTCAGTGCGGCCTCGTGTTGGGTAACGCTTGACTCTGTAATGTTCGCATCTGGAACGTTAGCCCAAGTAACCGCGGCAGTAAGATCATTCGTCTCTGCCGTAAGATATGACTGTAAATCAGTAATGTCTGCCTCTACAAGCGTAACCGCTCCGGTCTTTCCTGCTACGCTTAGAACAGCGTCAGTGTAGTCCAGCTTATGCCAGTTGCTTGAATAGGTAGAAGTTGAAGCGTTGTCCGTAATAGCAACGATTCGATCGTTAGCCGTGAAGACTTCTCCATCGACCGTACCTCCTACTGATACAATATAAGAATATCCTGCTTGAGCAGAACCGCTTCCTGGAAACGTCCCTACTGAAGCATCCCATGTACCCTGTAAAACAACCGCTTGATCGAGTGCTGCAATATCAGACTCCATCTGGTCAAGATCAACCGCCTGAGTAACTGAGATGTGCCCAAGCTTTGTTTGCTCTGCATCTGTAAATGCGTTGGTGTCTGCATTATTCTCGTAAGCTGTCTTGATCTCAGCGTCCGACATATCAGCCGTAGCGCCGTCTTCAACGTTTATAAGTGTGCGAACCTGTGCCGCCGTAAGCTCTTCACTGTTGCCTGATCCTGCCGTAACACGACCGAGGATCGTGTCTTGTGCCACATTTGAAACAAGATCGACAGAGTGGCTCAAATCAGAAATCTGAGACTCGGTTATTGTCAAAGCCGACTCATGCTGAGTGACACTTGATTCGGTAATATTTGCATCAGGAACATTCGCCCAAGTAACTGCAGCAGTGAGATCGTTTGTCTCAGCTGTCAAGTAAGCTTGAAGGTCTGATATTTGAGATTCCGTAATCGTCAGCGCAGCCTCGTGTGCCGTGACCGCTGATTCAGGAACTGCAGTGATATTGTTTACATGAATGTTATCAGCACCAGCGTCGCCAGTCCAGTCAATGTGTTCATTTGCAACAAAGTTAGTCAAAGCATCGTGGTCTGCCAGATTAACAATACTTGCAACATCTGCCTTTTTTACCGAGTTAGCTGAAGAAGTGTCTGCAATAAGAAGCTCGTCATCAGCAGCAGGAGAAGGCAAATCTGTTGCACCAGTAATCCAGACAGAGATTGTTCGGTCTGTTGTAATAGTTCCACCACCAGTGAGCCCGTTACCACCTAAAATACTAACTGTACTATGGTCAATATGCTCATTAGCTACAAAATTTAAGAGAGCATCATGATCAATGGCTGTTTCATCAACTGTAATGACTCCGGTATTATCCATAGTAGCATCCCCACTCATGGTTACCGCAGTAGCCACCCCAGACCCATTACCGATCCAGAAATTAGCTGATGCAATATTCGGGACAGCATTCACACGACCAACCCCAGTAACAGCAACGCTAGCATTAGTTGCATGAGCACTAAACAACACCCCTACGTTCTGAATAAGGTTTGTTGCCCCCGTAGGTTTTACGTTTGTAACAGCTCCGGCCGTAGCAGCAGAAACATAAAGAGTTTCGCCTTCCGTGTAATCAGCAGCTACTCCCGTTGCGCGGCCGAAAGAAATGGCCACTCCTTCATCCCCCGGATTTAAGTTTTCAGCAGCAATACCGATGCAAGGCATAGTTGATGCAGAATCAGCTTTTGCCAATCCAACCTCTGCCACGTTTGCATTGTGCGCACCTGAGATATAAACAGCTTCTCCTTTGGCAATCGTTACTCCGGTGGCGGCCTTGATCCGTCGCACCTCGTAATCATCATATTCATTCAAGAAATCACCAGACCCAGCGTCATACCGAAGAACCTGTCTGTCAGCAATACTTGAAATCGTGACATCATTCAGATCATTGAGCCCTGCATCAAGACCCAGTGTTATAAAGTCTCCTCCGTCTGTATAGGTCAAGGGAGAATCTGTTCTTAATATTCCATCGTTTGAAGCTGCTCCAATGTATCCAGGATTAGCACCTGAATCAATAGAGACAAGTTCGTCTGTAGATCCAGCAGGAAGTGTGTAGAACTCAAGAGCTGTTTCCCCAGCGTTTACCCTAACCCCCTTTAAGGACTGGCTAGAATAGCTTGATGGAGAGTCGGTCAATCCTGTGAAAGTTGAACTTCCTCCTGCACCTCCTCCGGTCTGATTAGCCAAAATTAATGTCATTCTTCTAGTTTTTTAAGTTGTGATTCTAAAAAGTCTTTCTGTGCTTGTTTGAGGCTTCTTGATTCCATTCCCTTAAGTCCGCTTATTCCTTTCTCAACAAATTTTGCAAACTCACCAAGAAGTTCGTCCATGAACTTCATAGACTCATCAAGACTCTTCTGTACATCCTTTGGATCAATTGTTTCCACTACAACCTCCTCTGTGGTTACATTAACAGTAGGGTTTTTGATCTTATCCAATAGCTTCTTGTTCTGAGACAGTATGTCCTTAGCAGTCTTTTCGATCTGCTCCTTAGCCTTATCCTTCAATTCCCCTATTGCCATTTTAACGTCTCCTTCTATTCCACTCATAGAGAAGTCTATCTCCACTCCTTCCATCATTCCTACAAGCTTATCTCGTAGCTTCTCAAACTGTTTCTCGGTCATGGCAACCTCTTGAACAAAAGATCCTCCACCCCCACTACTAATACTTCCAACAAACTCATCAATCCCAGACCATTCAGCCTCAAGATACCTGTCAGAGTTTGCAAGTGTAGCAGTACCGTCAAATGAGAATAAGTAGTCCTTCATTATATCAAAAGAACCAAACAAATACTCATAGAAACCATCACCAATCTCAGTCATAGACTCAGCAGAAACAGGTGTAGTATTGTTTCCTCTGTCATATATCGTAACAGTAGGAGAGAGTCCCGTAGAAGGAACTCCTGAACTCTTGAACCGTGCGTTGATTTTTATTGTTGCCATATGTGTTTATTATAAAGGATTATAAGCCATCTCTCAACTGTTGAAGTTTTCTAATTTTCTTTAATCGATCTATCTTTTTTTGCCTGTCATATTTAGGATTAGATTTGATTTTCTTTCTTATTTGTTTCTGTGTTTTGGACAAGTAACTGCTAATAAACGCTTCTCTCGTATTCTCAGGAAGTCTTAATAGCTTCTGTATATTGTCTTCATCTGTAATATTCCCACTAAATCCATGAATAGATCTTATTGAGTCTATGAAAGGAAATGACTTATCAGAGATAAGCCCTTCTTCTCTCATCTTTTTTTCAAGTTCTATCGCAGCATCTGCCTCATTATCGAATACTCTCTTCCTTACTACAGCTCTTTTTTCCGCTGCCTTATCCAGTCTGGCAAACTCTTTCTGAGCCTCTGAAACAGACCATTTCCCAAACAACAATGCCTTTATTTTGTCTTCAGGCGTTTCTATAACTCCAACTAGGCTTCCATCTTTTTTGGTGACTTTTCCCTCTGACACTGCTCTAGCACCCTCGATGCTCTTCTTGACCTGAACACCACTAAAAGGAAGTACTAATTTAAATAATGGATCTTGAATCCCTTTTGCAGCCAGTAGTCCACTACCAAATCTTGTAGGATCTCCCTCTCCAAATAATTGTTGAGGAGTCATTTTAACACCCCCTACATCAATTGTCTTTCCTTTCTCAAAGAATTGTGCCGCTATGGATTGACCAAATGGTACGTTTGAAACAACCTCCCCCACAAGCCTTCCTATTCTCTGTGCCAATACCTTGTCCTCTCCTGCAGCATCTCTTAATGCGGCTATTGGATCAAAAGAAACATTCGACCCTCTTACATCCTTTATCCACTCATTAAGAAGGTGTCCTGCTAAAAGAGTAACTGTTATTCCTGCGAAGTCTTTCTTGGAAACAAAATCCTTCATCGCCCACCAACCATTCCCGACCTCTATCTGAAATGGAGCTATCAACTGTGTAAGCTTTGATTTTTGTGCAATAGGAACTTCTCCCACTCCACGACCTGCGACAGACTTTCTTGTCTGATCATCTGCATATTTAACCGCATCAACTTCAGACATCTTCAATCCCTTCAGACCTTTCTCGTACAAGGAATTCCAAGTCAGCTTCGTAGCAAGTTCATCACCAACCGTAATTATCCAGCTAGCAAGCTGCTTTGGATATTTTAATATACTTGTGTCGAACTTTGAAAAATGAGAATCAAAGTATCTCTCTTTTAGAAATATTGATTTCTTCATAGCAGGGCTATCTTCAAATACGCTTGCAAGAGCTCTTTTTGCACCAGATAATGCAAACCCCTTTGCCTTTCCTAGCCCTTGCGGCAAATTCATAACCTGTGCCATGGAAGAAGAAATGTTTCCCAATATAACGTTTAACTTTACCCTGGAGTTAAGCCAATTTATTATCTTAAAAAGTTTTCTTCCTATTAGTTTTTGCAAAGACCTATCAAATGGATTAGTCTTCCCTGCTAGATCATTAGAAAAATCCTGCAAGAACTCAATAAAGTTGTTTAAGTTTTTTTTGTTTTGTGTCTGGTCAGCAAGATCTGAGGCTAGCTTGCGAAAAACTCTTATCTGAGGATCTACGTTTATTGCATAAGACGCAGACGGGATGTAATCGAGATAACCACCGACCGCATCTAAGTCAGTCTTAAATCCGAGACGCTTCTGCGCAAAATTTAAAAACTTAGAATTAGGCTTTGTGAAATCCGAAACCCCTACAAGCTTTGGATCTATTCCTGATGGAGACTCGAACAAAGACTTAAGCCCACCAAGACCACGAAGATCAGTAAAATGCCTGAAATAATCCTTCCTCTTTGGGATAATTTTTGTGGGATCATTTGGATATATGGCTCTTCTTACTGCGTTCACATCCTCTAGTAATTCATCATACTGAGCCCTAAACCATTGTTCAGCCTTAAACACTCTGGATGCCTTTTCCTTTCCAACCTCCTTTATAACGTCGTCTGAGGTCTTTAGTTTTTCACCAAACTCTTGAACCAATCTTGAGAGATTTGATCCCTTCCCTATTCCTAAACCTTTCACTATTACTGAATCAAGATCATCTAGCAATTTTTGTTGCATATCTATGTGCCTACCCTTAGATGCGTCGAACGGATCTAACACTTCTTTTCTTACCTTCTCAAAATTCTTTCCCTCAAACACTTGCTCAAAGTTCCTGTATACATCTCGAAAGTTTTTCCCTAAAAGTCCAATATCTTTTAAATCTGAAGCAGAATCAACATCAAACTGAAATTTTCTATTTAAAACTTTTTTTGTATCCTTAACTACTTGTCCTGTTTTTCTCTTAATTAACTTGCGCGCAATTCGTTTTTGTGGTATGAATCTAGTCGATGGAAATTGCAGGTCTGTTTCTACTTGTTTCGTCTCTTCTAGGGCTTCACGAATTCGCGGTTCTGATGACTGTGATACTCGTTTTATCGTTTCTTTTGCCTCGAGAGACTTAGAGATCTCTTTTGGCACACTTTCTAGTGTTGCTTCCTTTTTTTGTTTTACACTGGTGGGTTCAATAGCTTGAGCCTTATTCCATAAGTTTTCAACACTTGCGTCTCCGTCAAGACTGTCTTTTAAAAATTTATTAAACTCTTCAGGGCTGTCAAACGATCTACGAATACTATTTAAGACCTTTTTAGCATTTCCACCTTTATCCAAGGCCTTTTGAAACTCCTCAGCAGTCTCAAACTTACGTGCTTCTTCAATAAGCGGGCCTGCTTTCACGGGGGCAATGTCCGTTGCAGGAGCTTCCTGCGCCTTCTTCCAGATGTCGGTGAGTTGTTGTTTGGTTTTAATGGCATCCTTCTTTAAAGGGATAAAGGTCGTGCCACCGTCAAGAGTGTTTCTGTATTCAATTGCATCAAATCCATCCCTCAGCAAGTCTTCTGCAAGCTCTTTCGATATTGAGGGGTCTGCAAGATTGTCAATTAAAAAGTTGTTTTTTTCCGCTGTTGTTTTAAGTGATCTTATCTGACTCCCAAATCCTACTCCTGACCGATCCTCCATTCTGTCGGCTATTTCATGAAGGAGTTTGTTGTACGTCGTCTTCTTTACTTTATTTGGCGTCGGAATGCCTCCGGCGATACGGCCTCCCCCACGAGCAGAAAAATACTCTGCCGTTTGTTTGTCAGAAAGGTTTATCCCTAAATTTGACAATGGGTCGTTACTCCTCCCCGTTGCACCTTTGAACATAGGATCAAAGTCATCAAGAGACTCAATCCTCCCACCATGAAAAACTTCTTTTTCTGAAAGACTGTCTAGAAACTCCTCAGCAGTATCAAACTTACGAGCTTCTTCTATAAGCGGGTCAATCTTTGACACTTCCCCCCCAGCAAGTCTCGATGCTCCAGCAGGGGAAACATCCCCAAATCTACCTTCTGATATAGCCAAGTCGTCGGCGGCTTGTCTTATTGTTTGTGGTATTTCTTTAATGGCTTTTCCTGTAGCAGAGACCCCCTTGAATGCCGCCACAGACCCTGCCCCCAGAAGCGTTCCAATTACAGCCTCCTCGTCCGTAGCACCTGAAAGTTTCAGCAATGCAAAATCAGGAACAATTGTCCTAAGAACCCCTAATCTTGACGTTGGGATTCCTGCAGCAACTCCCTGCCCAAGCATCCCAGTAAATTCTTCTAGTTTTCCTGATGGAACAAATGTCTCATCAGCAACACGATTAATAACTTCTTGCCTTCTCTGAATATCTCTTGCGCTTTGAAACACTGATTTATCTTTTATGAACGGATCTAATACAGGTCCTCTTGCTGCAAGCTCAGCCCCAATAGATAACGCTCCTCCTGCAAGCTTTGCTCCTTCTTTTAGGAACCCCTTAAGAACCCCTCTTGCTGAATCTATTGAACCCCTCAGTTTCCCTCTTTCTCTAAACTCCTTCCTAGCGCCCCCAAAAGACTGAACTAGTCCATCCTTAAAACTAGATAGAAACTTAGTTGCTTTGTTTATTGGTGTTATATCTAACTTAGGAGCCTTGAACCCTTTGGTACCTGTCTCCTCTTCTACGATACTAGAAAAAGATTTCCCGAGCTGGCGAAACGCTTGCTCTTCTCCATTTCTGTTTTTTAGAAAATCTGAAAATGTTGGCATTATTGGTTTTGTTCTAATAGTTTATCGATCTCTTCATCTGACAATCCTTCTAATTCTTCATCACTAGGAATAGAAGACTTCTTCTTTTTAGGCGGTGAAAAGAACTCAGAAATGCCTCTGAGAGCCTTTTCAAATACTGAAGGGGCATAGTTATCTCTTACCTCATTTAAATCACTCTCAATCTCGTCTATGGCCTTATTGTCTTCTTTGGATTGTGCTTGTTCTCTTGCTTGTTCTAATATCAATTCACTTGCTAGTTGCTGTTGCTCTCTCTTGCTTAATGGTAGAGCGAATCCGTCTCTAGTTTCTCCGTCAAGGACTTCTATGACTGTAATATTCGGATGTGTCTGTCTAACAATACTTGTCATCGGCATACCTTTTGCTACCGCTTGCTTTTCCATGCTTACAAACTTCTTCTTCTCTGATTCCCATTTTGCAGTCAACTGAGCCCCAGTCATTTCAGGGTTAGCCAGTTTAGTCTTATATCGGAATGCCTTCTCTGGAGCAGTAATCTCTAGGTCAGCAATAAGGTTTTGGTTCTCTTGTGGTGTGTTTAGACCTTGAAGACCACGAGATATGATTTCATTCTGTGTTCGTTCTTTCTGTTCTTTCTCTACGAGTAATGGGTCCATCTTCAATACATTAACTCTGTAGTCTTTCTCTTGTTCTTGTATTGATCTATCTGATACACCATAGGCTTTCATGATCTTTCGAGCTTTATCAAAGTTTCCATTAACCCCGTTAAGACTTAAAGCAAGTCCTATAGAATCATCTGGAGAAGTCTCACCTGAATCAACAAGTGCTCTGAATTTATTGAATGCATCCTCTTCATCTGGATCGCCAGTAAGATGTTCAATCTCTCTGTCTATCTGTGCCTTAGCTACTCCTTCTGCCACAGAGAAACTAAAATTAGGATTAGCCTCCATGAGCTGTTGAGTCCTCAATGATAAGTCTGCTGCTCTTCTGTCTGCTTGTAATTGAGCAGGCGTTTTCTTTCTACGTTCTTCCTCACGATCTACAAACGCACGCTTCTGCCTCTTGAGAGTAAGATCAAGTAGATCCTTCTCTTCTTTCAGCTTATCCTTAAATTTCTTTTCTACCTGACCACGAACCTGCTTCTCAATAAGTTCTCTGGTTTTTGGCGTAGCCCCTGAGACACGTGCCAATCGTGCTTGTATCTCTTTCTGCTTTGCTGCCTCTATCTCTGCGTTAAGCCTACCTAAATCCTCCTTGTGTTGTATGTTAAATTCGTGTTCTGGATCATCAGCATCGATGTCATCTTGAAAGTCTGTAGGTGTAAAGTCTCCAGAAGTCTCTCCAAGACGCGCAAATCTTTGAGCCTCTGTTTGTGCTGTAAACTTATTAAAAAGCTCTGTAGCACGCGCATTATTCCATTCTGACAGTCTTAGTTGGAATGACTCATTTGATTCCTTCTCTTGTCTTTCTGGTTTGTCAGGAAGACTAATCCCTGCTCTTTCAGCAAAGTCAGTATTGATAAATGACTCACCAAGAGTAGGAAGTATTTCTCCTCGAAGAATCTTATCCTTACGTATCTTATCTTGTCCTGATACCTCTCCAGGTAATACTGATCGCCCTCGGAAGGATTGAGCACCAAAAGACTGAGACAATGAATCGAGCCTTGTTGTTTCAGGATGAGGATCACCACTAAAACCTCCTATACGACCACCCACTGCAGCAGATGTTCTTACATCGCTGAGTGCCTGTGTTCTTGTCTGAGTTCCTCCTGGATTAGCACCAGATACAACATTTGATTGTATTGGGAGTCTTCCTGTGGAAGGATTTGGAGTAAGTGTTTGTTGTTGTTCAGCCCTACGTCGCAACTCTTCGTTACGTCTTCGGTTTTCCGCTCTGATTTCTGCTGCTGTTGGCATTATTTAGTAGTTATTATTCTTTACCTATAATTGAGTATTTATATACCTGTAGATCATGTGCCGACAAAGAGCCTGAAGTATTTGATGCTCCCACAAACTCATATTGCATTGCCGTTGGAAGATTTGTTGTATGCGTTGCTGCCAGAGTTCCATCTACATAATACTCAATACTTGTAGCATCTTTAATCATCTTTAGTTCGTAAGATTGTCCAGATGAAAAAGTCTGCAAAAGAGTGTTGGTATTACTTGTTCCATTAGAGCACACTGCATACAAATTAGATGTCCCAGACTCATTTTCAAAAGCAAATCCCATATAAGATCCAGAAGTGTCAACTTTGAATGTCGTCGAAAGTGAAAATGTAACATCTGAACATCCAACAAAAGACCTCTCTGTGTCATCTGTTGCACTACCACAATCTGCAACAATACTAACTGTAACAGATGACATGTCTGAAATATCTGTTGGATTATTTATTTTCAACGACGCTCTTGCATGACTACCAAATGTTGTACTAGATGCAATTGCCATTCCTAATGTATTAATTGTAACAGTACCTCCGTCTATTTCCGATATGTCAAACCTATCCTTACTTTCAAATACAGTACTGAAAAACAATTCAGGGAATCTGTTTACAATATGCTCATCAAAAGATTGTCCTAACCTTTGTCCTGTAACAGTACCAAATACAGTATCTGTAGCGTCTTCTGCCTGAGCCTGTGTGAGTTCGTTCGCTGTATCAACAACCTTTGCAATACGTATAGTTGTCGCTGTTTCAGCAGTACCAAGAATAGTTGTTGTTCCAGAGCTGGATTCAGTAATAGTTCCTGTGTTTTCTGCGTATTGTGTAGCACCTATTGTAAGACTAGAATGACCAGTAGAAACACCCCCAAAGGTAGTATATGTAGCCGTAACACCCGTAGCATATGCTGATTCACATACCCCTACGAGGTTTGGATAGTTTGTTGCGTGATATTCATAGAGTTTACCGTCTGTATGCAGAGAAACGGAATCTAGAGCCTCAATATCTTCTCCTGCTTCTGCAGTATTTGTAGTAGTTCCTGCAGTAAATGTTGCGTTAAGATCTTTAACTGGAACCACTTCGCTCACAACAATCAATGCATTATTCTTATGTGCTGAGTAATTACGTGAGTATCCTGCTGTAGGAGGGTTTGCAATCTCTGAGTTAAGTAGCCCACGATAAGTAGCAGTATAACTTGCTTGTCGTGTTTTTCCTAAAACCTCTGCTCCCCCAGTAAGCCAGAACCCTTCTGATCCACCAGTCTCGGCAAGGTTAGGAGATATAGTTACAAACATCTCAGTAATAATCGTGTCATTACCAGGTGTATTGTCTACTTGTTTGTATGGTCCGACGGACCCCGCATCCCAAGTAACGGTAACCGTAGGGCTTGCGGTTGAATCATCCAATGTTCCTACGAGACGTAGAACTGATTGATCCGGAAAGTTAGCGATATCGAATGCGGCCATTATGTATCAAGGGTTAAATTATTAATACGGCGAGTTGTTGGGTGGGTATAAATTCCCACGCCGCGAACTTCAAATCTCTCCGTTATTGTCGCAGAGATCTCAAGCTCAAAGCGTGTTCCAAACACATTTATAAACTCATTGTTTCTTTTGTCCTCAGTAGAAGGTGTTCCAAAACCAACATTTACAGCTCCCCATGGACCAAGTCCAAACGACTGTGGAAATGCAGCGAAACTGTTAGTAGAAAGCGTGTAATCTATAGTCTTAGACCAATCAGCAGTCATCTCTCCATTAGCACTTCGATCACCAAACAACTTAGTAACAACGCTTGTATCTTCCCAAACACGAGTATTAAGGAATAATCGTACAGCTTTTAGGTATGTTTCTACACTTTCAATAGCTTGTGTCCTAAGAACAATATCAATCCCAGTTCCTGCATCAGTTACTTGTGACTCTTGGAATGCATCATACACACCCTGAGAGTTAAGGAAGTAAATATTATCCTTATCGTTTACCCATTGATCAGAGTATATATTAGTGAAAGTACTGAAGTTCTCTTCTTCTGTATTAAAAGCAACTACTACATCGTTATTACCACTGGCGATTGTCTTCCCAGATACAAGCAAAAGCTTTCGTGCTTGATCGTATCCAAGAGATGCAGCATCCCAAAAGAAGTCTTCCATCTGTCGACGGTTATCAGCGAATCGTTTACTGCTTCCTGTTTCTACGTTTAATCGGTAAAGGTATCCATCCTCTGGTTTGAAGTAGATAGTATTATCCAAAGCGATAACAGCTTCAGGCCCTGTAATACCTACGTTATCAAGTGAATGAACCAATGTAGAGATATCTGCAGGGAATGATGTAATACCATTCGCAGCAAAGTCAGGAATACGGTGGATCTCTATACGATTATCTCCAAAGGCTACCACTGATTTCCCTACTCCAATAAGAGCGGTGTACTTCATAATCTTACTGTTAGCTATACCACCACGATCAATAGTTGTGGAAGCTCCAGTATCAAATGTTGTAATCTCTCCTGCTTGTAATTGAGAGAAGTATAGAATCTCTTCTGGTGCATCATCGCTTACTCCCCAGAGTCGTGACTCATCAGAAGCAACCAATCGTGCATTTCCAGTAGGCAATCCAAGTGTTTCTTTGTTAGCCGTAGGTGTATCTGCTTCATATCCACTAATATCTGCTGAACCATTACAGAAATACATCCAACCATTAAGGTTTGTGAAGGAAGGCGTTCCTTGTCCTGTCAGTGTTCCTAGTCCGCTTATATCAGCCGCCGTACCCGCAGTACGATCAATTTTAACCAGCTTAGAACCTGTCGTATCTTCTTTAACAGCCATGAGACTATTTTCAGTTTGATATTCATAAATATGTGTACCATAGATATCACCATCCGCAAGTAACTCAGAATAACCACGACGAGAGGTCGCATCAGCACCTTTGTGAATAACGTTTTGAGCATACGCATAACTAGAGAAATTACTTTTATCTGGCGCCAAAGCTGTCTTTTGTAACTTACTAAAGTCTCGTGACAGAGATGCTTTTTCTCTGACAACAGGGACTCGTTGACGTTTATAAGATGCTAGTGCCATTAAATTACAAAGGTGGTTGCAGGTTTATCGAAGTATCGAGTGATCTCAGCTACAGCTTCAGACTCTGCCTCAGCTGCACGGTCTGGTTGGTATTGACCATCATAGAAAGTCTTACGTACATACTCTCGTAATGCCTTCTCTAGATCTTGATCCAATTCAAGTGTCTCATCAGAAAGAGTAGCCGT
>Ga0075462_10000364_pt1 | contig 13889 bp, 9 predicted proteins | sample DEB08_DNA_4_FD_71487 | JGI IMG/M metagenome (GOLD analysis project Ga0075462, IMG submission 71487) | Aqueous microbial communities from the Delaware River and Bay under freshwater to marine salinity gradient to study organic matter... | ecosystem: Environmental > Aquatic > Marine > Coastal ...
ATACTTTCCTCATCAACAATCTCTTTATTCTTTTTACATTCTTCTTCCCATTGCGATTGTGCAGAATTAAGTTTACTTTCTATAATTTTTTCTTTATCACGAAAGCTAGCTGCCTCTTCATATTTCTGGTTTTTTACGGCATTATTTTTATTAAATTTTACATCCTCTAGCTCAGCTTCTAAATCATCAATATGTTGTGGCACATCTAAATTTGTTAAATGCACTCTTGACCCAGCTTCATCCAATGCATCAATAGCCTTATCTGGTAAATGTCTATCAGTCATATACCTAGATGTAAGCTTTACACAAGCCAATAATGCTTCATCGGTGTAAATAACATTGTGATGATCTTCATACTTATCTTTAATGTTTTTTAATATTTCTAAAGTTTCTTCTTCATTAGTTTGTTCAACGATAATTTTTTGAAATCTTCTTTCTAATGCACCATCTTTTTCAATGGAGTTTCTGTACTCATCAAGGGTAGTCGCACCAATACATTGGATGGTGCCTCTTGCAAGAGCTGGTTTAAACATATTTGATGCATCAAGACTCCCAGTAGCACCACCTGCACCAACAATAGTGTGTATTTCATCTATAAAAAGAATTATATCTGAGTTTTTTTCCAACTCATTCATCACAGCCTTCATTCTTTCTTCAAACTGACCACGGTATTTAGTTCCAGCAACTAAGCTGGCTAAGTCTAAAGAAATGATTCTTTTGTTATATAAAACTCTTGACACCTTTTTTTTAATGATTCTAATAGCAAGACCCTCAGCTATCGCGGACTTTCCTACACCTGGCTCACCGATTAACAAAGGGTTATTTTTTTTCCTTCTACTTAATATTTGGGAGACTCTTTGAATTTCAATTTCCCTACCGATAATAGGGTCAAGCTCATCATTTTCAGCCATAGATGTGAGGTCTTTACCAAAGTTATCTAAAACAGGTGTTTTAGACTTTTTAGAAGACTTAGATTTTGTCTTTGTTGGTTGTGCAGGTTTTATTTCGTCAAATTCAGAACTTTCAGAACTGTAAGATGATTCATCTGAAAAGTCTTCTTTTCCTATGATAGATTTATATTCATCTTTAACCACATTATAGTTGATTTCCATATTATTGAAAATTTTAGTGGTAGGGTCGTTTTCATTTCTAAGAATACATAAAAGTAAGTGAGCGGTATTAATAATTGAACTCTGAAAGAGTTTGGCTTCTAAAAAAGTTGTCTTTAATGCGCGTTCAGCTTGCCTTGTTAAGTGTAGGTTTTTTTTTGAGGACTCCTTAACTTCATTTTCAAAATTAATTGGATTGAGAGATTCAATTTTTCTTCTTAATTCGTTTAAATCTATTCCTAAAAAATTTAAAATATCAATAGCTTTTCCTTCACCATTTCTTATCAGCCCTAAAACCAAATGTTCAGTTCCAATAAACTCATGACCTAATCTTAAGGCTTCTTCCTTACTGTAGGTAATAACGTCTTTAACTCTTGGTGAAAAATTATCATCCATAAAATATAATTTATATAAAAATAATCATAAAGATTTTTTAAAACAACACTAAATTGTATTAAAATTTTTATCCAAATAATTGTTAATAAATTATGTTTATCGAGTTTAATTTCTCACACAAAAAATGTATGTAAATTCATATATTTGTTTACTACTATTTATATGATATAATTAAACTTTTTTTTATTATGAATGACGGGGAAAAATTAATACCAATTAACATTGAAGATGAAATGAAATCAGCTTACATTGATTATTCAATGTCTGTTATTGTTTCAAGAGCTCTTCCGGATGTTAGAGATGGCTTAAAACCAGTACATAGAAGAGTGTTGTATGGAATGCATGATTTAGGCGTAAGATCTTCATCGGCTCACAAGAAGTCTGCCAGAATTGTTGGTGAGGTTATGGGTAAATACCATCCCCATGGTGATTCTGCCATTTACGATACTATGGTTAGAATGGCGCAAGAATGGAGTCTTAGATATATGCTGGTTGACGGTCAAGGAAATTTTGGATCTGTTGACGGTGATAGTCCAGCAGCAATGAGATATACGGAGGCTAGAATGCAAAAGATATCTGAAGAAATGCTCTCTGACATTGAAAAAGACACGGTTGACTATAAATTAAACTTTGATGATACTCTTAAAGAACCTACTGTTTTACCAACTAAAATCCCTGCATTGCTTGTTAATGGAGCATCTGGTATTGCAGTTGGTATGGCAACAAATATACCACCTCATAACTTAACGGAAGTTATCGACGGTACTCTTGAGTACATAAAAGATAACTCAATAGACATAGATGGATTAATGCAATTTGTTAAAGCACCTGATTTTCCGACCGGTGGAATTATTCATGGGTATGAAGGTGTAAAAGAAGCTTTTCACACTGGTAGAGGTAAAGTAGTTATAAGAGGTAAAGCTGAAATTGAGGAAGTTGACGGTAAAGAGTCAATCATAGTTACTGAAATTCCATATCAGGTTAATAAGGCTGATATGATTAAAAAAATTGCTGATTTAGTCAATGATAAAAAATTAGAAGGTATTTCAACAATTAGAGATGAGTCTGACAGAAACGGAATGAGGATAGTTTTTGTGCTTAAAAGAGACGCTATCCCAAATATTGTTCTTAATAAGTTGTATAAATACACTCCCCTACAATCTTCATTTAGTGTAAATAGTATCGCACTTGTAAATGGTAGACCACAAATGCTAAATCTTAAAGATATGATTAAGCATTTTGTTGATCATAGACATGATGTTGTTGTAAGAAGAACCAAGTTTGAATTAAAAAAAGCAGAGGATAGATGTCATATTCTTGAAGGTTTAATTATAGCATCTGATAATATTGATGAAGTGATTGCATTAATTAAAGCTTCAAAAAATGCTGAAGATGCAAGAGATAATTTGATAAAAAAATTCAAACTTTCTGAAATCCAAGCAAAAGCTATTGTTGAAATGCGTCTAAGGCAGCTTACTGGTTTAGAGCAAGACAAATTGAGAAATGAATATGAAGAAATTAAAAGATTAATTGAGGATTTAAAAGATATTCTTTCCGACGAAGAAAGAAGAATGAGTATCATATCAGATGAGCTTAATGAAATTAAAGATAAGTATGGTGATAGCAGAAGATCAGTTATTGAGTATGCAGGTGGTGATCTTTCGATTGAAGATATGATTCCAGATAAAAAAGTTGTGATAACAATATCTCATGCTGGATACATTAAACGAACACCTCTAGATGAATATAAGGTGCAAAATAGAGGAGGTGTTGGTCAGAAGGCATCCACTACAAGAAATGAGGATTTTTTAGAGGACTTATTTGTAGGTACTAATCACCAGTACATGCTTTTCTTTACTCAAAAAGGTAAATGCTTTTGGATGAGGGTTTATGAAATTCCTGAAGGAAGCAGAACATCTAAAGGTAGAGCTATCCAAAATTTAATTAACATCGAACAAGATGATAAGGTGAAAGCTTTTATATGTACCAAAGATCTTAAAGATGAGGAATATATAAACAATCATTATGTGATAATGGCAACAAAAAAGGGACAGGTTAAAAAAACATCCCTTGAACAATATTCAAGACCAAGAATAAATGGTATTAATGCTATAACCATCAAAGAGGGAGATGAATTATTAGAAGCTAAATTAACTGACGGTAATAGTCAGGTTATGTTGGCTTTAAAATCAGGTAAAGCAATCAGATTTGAAGAGGCTAAAACTAGACCAATGGGAAGGAATGCTTCAGGTGTAAGAGGAATAAGGTTACAGCATGATAAAGATGAGGTAATAGGAATGGTTTCTGTTAATGATATGGAAAGTAATATTTTGGTTGTCAGTTCTAATGGTTACGGTAAAAGATCTAAACTTGATGATTATAGAATAACAAATAGAGGAGGTAAGGGTGTTAAAACTATTTCCATTACCGAAAAAACAGGAGATCTTGTAGCTATAAAGAATGTTGATGATTCAAATGGCCTAATGATTATAAACAAATCAGGAATAGCTATAAGAATGGCGGTTGAGGATTTAAGAGTTATGGGGCGTGCTACCCAAGGAGTAAAGTTAATTAATATAAAAGATGGTGATTCGATTGCTGCAGTAGCAAAGGTAATTCATGAAAAAGATGATGAAGAACAAGATGTTGAGTCAACCGAAACGGAAAATAAAAACTTAGAACAATGAAAAAAATAATTGTAATCTTATTGACATTTTGTGTATTTCAATTTAGTTATTCTCAAAAGAAAGAGCTAAAGACTGTTGATAAATTAGTTAAATCTGGTGAATATGAAAATGCCTTAAACACAATTGAATCAATTAAGGATCTAATCAATTTAGCAGATGATAAAACAAAAGCAAAATATTACTATTTAAAAGGTTTGGCTAGATATCAAAATGGAGAAGGTTCATTCGAAAACAAACTCTTAAGTATAGATGATTTTAACAGAACAAAAGAAATCGAAGATTCAGGGTCAAAAATTTATTCATCAAAAGTTGATGATATTTTTACTAGTCTTTTCAATTCATTTGTTAATGACTCAAGAACTGCTTTAAATAACAAAAATTATAAAGATTCCTACTCAAACCTTGAAGCAGCATACACTGTTTCAAAAAAGGATACATTATATCTCTATAATGCTGCATTAGTAGCAACAGAAGCTAAGGAATATTCAACAGCACTAGGATTTTATGAAAAACTAATTGATTTAGGTTATACTGGTGTGTCAATAAATTATTATGCAATCGAAAAAGAATCTGGAAAAGAACAAGTTTTTCAGGATGAAAAATCTAGAGATTTTTCTGTAGATGTTATCGGTACACATGAATCTCCAAGAGATGAAATGGCTAAATCTGTTGAAATTGACATATATAGATCTATTGCTGCTATTTATAGAATTGAAGAAAATTATGAAAAATCTATAGTTTATTTAGAAAAAGCTAAACTTATTGATCCAAATGATATTAATCTAATATTACTTGAATCTAATGTAAGATGGGAAATGGGTGAAGTTGATTCTTATCAAAAATTAATTTCAAGAGCATTAGAAATTGAACCTGATAATGTTGACTTGGTATTTAACCTTGGAGTAGTAAATGCTGACAAAGGTAATTTTAATGATGCTATATCTTATTATAATAAGGCAATTGAAATAAACGCTAATTATACAAAAGCATATTTAAATGCAGCTGCTTTAATTTTAGACAGAGAAGGACCAATGATTGAAGAAATGAATTCGCTTGGAACATCTACCGCTGACTACAACAGGTATGATGAATTAAAAAACGAAAGAGAGAACCTATACAGGGAAGCTATACCTTATTTAGAAAAAGTTTACGAATTAGAAAACGATAATTTAAATGCTGCTAGAACACTTAGAAATATATTTTCTGCACTTGATGAAACAGAATCTTATAACAGGTTTAAGGTTATAGTTGCGGAGTTAGAAAATAAATAGAATTATATAATCTTTTTAATGTAGCGGAGATAGTGTGTGTGCCGTTTTCTGTCGTTATTATATATTCCAGTTTGATCCAATCTATCAATTCTTACTTTGCCACTTGCGTGTATTATATGGTTTTCTTTAAGTATTATTCCTACATGAATTATTTCATCAGATTCATTATGAAAAAATGCTAGATCTCCTGGCTCAGATTCTTCAATGAAACTTAGTGTTTTTCCCTGAGTAGCTTGATCTTTTGCGTCTCTATGGAGTTTATATCCATTGATTTTATAAACCATCTGAGTGAATCCAGAACAATCTATGCCAAAAGGAGTTTTACCTCCCCATAAATAAGGAGAATGCAAATATAGAAGAGCAGTTTTTATGATAGATTCTTTTTTTTGTCTTCCAGTAAAGCATTTACCTTCATATTTATGATTTAATAAGTTTGAATTTGAAACAACCGAACCAATTGTTATAGTTAATAATTCTTTGTTTTTATTTTCTACAAATTCGACTAAATCATTAGAGAATGATTGATCTTCAAACGATGTTTTTTGAATTTCATTTATTTTTTCATATTGCTTTGAATCAATCCATCCAACATAGTTGTCAAATAATGATATAATTTTAGTCCAATTATCTTTTTCCTCAATAATCGAAATTATATCGCCATATAATAATTGAGTAACCATTTCTGATTTATCGGAACTTGAAATTCTAACAGGAACTATACTAAGTTTACAAACTCCAAATTGCATACTATATCTTGATTTGAATAGAGGAAGCACCACCACCACCGTTACATATAGCGGCTATACCGTTTTTTTTATTATAATGATGTAAGCTGTGAATTAGTGTAGTTAATATTCTTGCACCAGAGCAACCTAGTGGATGTCCAAGAGAAACTGCACCGCCGTTAATATTAACTTTATCCTTGTCTAGCTTTAATAATTCTATATTAACGAGTGGTACCATAGAAAAAGCTTCATTTATTTCAAATAAATCAATCTCGTTAATATCTGTATTTGTTATTTTGGTTAGTTTTTCAATCGCATTTTTCGGAGCAATAGTGAATAGATCAGGTTTTGTTGCCGAATCAGTAAATCCTACTATTTCTGCAATAGGTTTAATATTAAGATCTTTAGCTTTTTGCTCATTCATCAGAATTAAAATCGAAGCACCATCACTGATTGGAGATGAGCTAGCTGCAGTAATAGATCCGTTTTTAACAAATGCAGGGTTTAATTTTGAGATTTTATCAAAGTTAACCTTGGAAATTTGCTCATCTTCATCAACAATAACTTCTTTTCCTTTTCTGTCAATGTATTTGACTGGTATTATTTCATTTTTGAATAAGCCGTTTTTACTAGAGTTTATAGAACGATTATAGGATAATTTAGTGTATTCATCCTGAAGATTCCTAGATATTTTATATTTTGAAGAGCAATTATCAGCAAGAACCCCCATTGAATCATTACTATAAACATCTGTTAATCCGTCTAACATTAAGCTATCTTTAGCAGTTGAGTTACCATACTTTTGAGGCTTTCTAAGATTTATATAATGAGGAGCATTACTCATGCTTTCTATACCTCCAGCAATTACAACTTCATTAATACCTAGCTGAATTGATTGAGCTGCTAATGAAACTGCTTTTATTCCTGATGAACAAACCTTATTTACAGTTGAGCAAGGAATATTCGAGTCTAGTTTTAAACTCATGGCTATTTGTTTTGCAGGTGCTTGACCACAACCAGTTTGTAAAACTTGACCTATAATTAGTTCATCTATTAATGTTTTATCTAGATTAATATTGGAAATAGCCCCTTCTAAAGCGGTAATTCCTAAATCTACTGCGCTTAAATTAGATAATGATCCCATGAAACAACCTAAAGGTGTTCTTACAGCACTTACTATGACTACCTTATTTTGCATATGTTTGTTTTTCTAAAGTTAATAAAATATTAAATTGTATTAAGCTTTTAAATATTTAGTAAATTTATTAATAATTAATATGAGTAAACTATTCAACAGCATCAATAAAGGTTTTTCAAGAATATTTAGAATTTTATTATTTATTTTTTCTGCCTTCCTAATTATTTATTTTTTCCCAAAAAGCGGAAAATTTAAATATAGTTTTGAAAATGGTAGACCATGGCAATCAGAAAACTTGTATGCTCCTTTTGATTTTGCGATTAAAAAAACGAATGAAGAGATAAATGATGAAATTAATATAGCAAAGATCAATACACCTTTATTCTTTGAAGTTGACACTACTTTTATTAATAAATCTTCCGATTTATTAGATGAAAGGCTTAATGAATTAAATAATGATTCATTATTTAATGTATACGGTGATAGTGAATTAGTAAACATTAAAACTAATTCATTAAAAATTATAAACGAAGTATACTCAATCGGGTTGATTGAAGAAAACTATGATTTTAAAGAAAGTCAACAAGTATCTCTGTTACTTAACAATAAAGTTGTGAATTCAACATCATATGATAAATTAATCAAACCTGAGAATCTTATCACATTCATTAATAATAGAATCATTGAATTAAATATTGAATTATATAAATCACAAATTATATCTCTTGTTTTTGATGTTATAACTCCTAATATAATTTACAATAAGATTCTTTCAGATGAATCAATAAATGAAGTAACTATTAATATTTCTCCAAATAGAGGATTTGTGGAGAAAGAAACACTAATAATTTCAAAGGGTGAAATTGTTGAAGGTGAAAAATTAATAATTCTTGAGTCATTAAAAAATGAGTATGAAGTCAATAGTTCGTCTTTTTCAGATTTATATTTAATAATCTCAGCCTATTCGTTGTTGGTTATTTTGTCTCTTTTAATGATAGTTCTTTTCATAAGAAAATTTGAAAGAAATATTTATGAAAACAACAATAAAATTGCTTTTGTCTATTTCAATATAACGTTAATCATCTTAATTACCACTTGGGTAATTGATGTTAATTCAAATTATGTATATATAATTCCACTTTGTATAATTCCTTTACTGTTTAAGGCATTTTTTGATTCAAGAATTGCTTTTTTTATACACTCTGTAACAATAATGCTTTTGGGCTTTATAGTCCCCAATAGCTATGAGTTTATATTCCTAAACATAATTGCAGGTGTAGTAACAATTCTTACTTCAGATAATATTTATAAAAGGGCAAACTTATTTATCGCTGTAGCACAAATAACATTGGTATACATGTTGGCTTATTTTTCATTTTATGTCATTCATGAAGGTAATATTGAAAACTTACAGCTAAATAATTTTGCTTTATTCATTCTTTGTGGATTATTAACACTTTTTATTTACCCTCTCATATACATATATGAAAAATTATTTTCGCTTGTTTCCGACGTATCTCTTTTAGAATTATCTGATACTAATTCAAACCTCCTAAAAGAATTGTCAAATAAAGCACCTGGCACCTTTCATCATTCATTGAATGTAGCGAATTTAGCAGAAGCATGTGCTAACGAGATCAATGCAAACGCTTTATTATCTAGAGTAGGGGCTTTACATCATGATGTGGGTAAGATAAAAAACCCATCATATTTCACTGAAAATCAACTTTCTGAACAAAATTTACACAATAAATTATCTACTTATGAAAGTGTTAATATAATCAAACAACATGTTTCAGATGGGGTCAAATTAGCTAAGAGCGCAGGAATTCCTGAAAGAATTATAGAGTTTATTAAAACTCATCACGGAACAAATCTTATTTCATACTTTTATAATAAAGAGCTTGAAATATCTAATGATGTGAAAAGAGATGATTTCTGTTACAATGGGCCAAAACCATTTAGTGTTGAAATGGCAATAGTTATGATGTGTGATTCCGTTGAAGCTGCCACTAAGAGTCTTGACAAGCCTACTAATGAAAAAATTGATTCATTTGTAGAAAATATTATTGATAAGCAAATAGAGAATGAACAATTTGTAAATTGTGAACTTACTTTTAAAAATATTTCTACCATTAAGTCCGTACTAAAAGATAAATTAAAAAATATTTATCATGTAAGGGTTGAATACCCTGAATTAAGTAAATAAAAAAAAATCACATATAGTTGCGTTGTTGGTAATGAAAAACTATTTTTGCAACCGCATTTTATTAAATACTTTATAGTATTGGAGAGGTGCCAGAGTGGTAATGGAGCAGATTGCTAATCTGTCGACGTGCAAACGTCGCCAGGGTTCGAATCCCTGTCTCTCCGCCATCTCGGGGTGTAGCGTAGCCCGGTTATCGCGCCGCGTTTGGGACGCGGAGGTCGCAGGTTCGAATCCTGCCACCCCGACATAATTTAGTAAGGTCGCGTAGCTCAGCTGGATAGAGCATCTGCCTTCTAAGCAGACGGTCAAAGGTTCGAATCCTTTCGCGATCACAAATAAATAGTTCAATAAGGAAAAACGCCAAGCTTGCTTGAGCGTTTTTTTGTTTGGACTATTTTCAGCACGGAATGCTAAGGATCAGCTCAGCTACTCCTTTCGCAGTCACAAATTATCCTCAAGAATAATAATTTATTTTTGGGGATAATTTTATTAAAAAAGTTTGCCAAAAAATTAAAAAGTGAATGTTTCCTCGTTATTTTTAAAAGATTTAAACTCCAAGACATAGTCATTTGGATCTTTAACAAAAAACGAAACATGTTCCCCTTTTTTATTTTTTAAAAAACATGTTTGGTCGATTATTTCAATAGCTGTGTAACTTAATTTTTTAAATAATTTTTGCCATTCTTGTCGTTTAATAATAACACCATAATGAAAAGATGGTAAAATATTTCCCTCAAAAATATAATCAGGGCTGTTAAAACTGTATTTTCCTGCTTTTGTAAAAGTTGTTTGATGCCCAAAAAGATTCACGTCAACCCAATTTTGTGTTGACCTTCCTATTTCACAGCCTAACTCATTTTTATAAAACTCGATGGTGTTAGAAATACTTAAACACGGCAAAGAAAGGTGAAAAATTGTATTCATAATGTTGTTTAATAATTTTAAGTGAGGTCAAAATCATGGTTTGGGTCAATCTCTTTATCTTCTTCAATAAATACTGAATCTTCATTAAGTTCAGATTGCTCATCTTCAAATTCTTGAATAATTTGATTCATTTTTTTACCTATTCTAATCAAATACACAGTATCAGTACTTTTCAATTCTACTGCTTGAATTGTTTCTCCACTACTATTTTTAAACTCTATTATATCATTATCACCATAGCCATCGGGGAATCTTTCTACAAAAAGGTTTAGAATCTCTGGGGTTAATTTGTCAAAACCAACAATAATTCGTTTCATTTTTTTTAATAGTTTAATATATATGCAAAAACTAAAGGTGTCACAATCGTTGCGTCACTTTCTATTATAAATTTTGGAGTATCAATATCGAGTTTACCCCATGTAATTTTTTCGTTTGGATCAGCTCCTGAATAGGAGCCATAGCTTGTAGTAGAGTCGCTAATCTGGCAAAAGTAACTCCAAAAAGGAGTGTTTTCTTGACCCATATCTTGGTAGAGCATTGGGACCACACAGATAGGGAAATCACCTGCTATACCACCTCCTATTTGAAAGAATCCAATACCATGTTCTGAATTTTTAGAGTACCAATCAGCAAGGAAGGTCATGTATTCAATTCCAGATTTCATTGTACTCGCTTTAAGCTCTCCTTTTAATACATATGAAGCAAAAATATTTCCCATTGTGCTATCTTCCCAACCAGGAACAACCATTGGTAAATCTTTTTGAGCCGCAGCGTACATCCAAGAGTCTTTAATATCAATTTCATAATAATCTTCTAAAACTCCGGAGAGTAATAGTTTATACATAAATTCATGAGGAAAGTAACGTTCATTATTTTCCTCTGCATTTTTCCAGATTTTGATGATATGTTTTTGAAGACGCCTAAATGCCTCTTCTTCTGGAATGCAGGTATCTGTCACCCTATTTAGTCCTTTCAACAATAAATCCCATTCGTCCTCTGGTGTTAAATCTCTATAATTAGGGACACGTTTGTAATGAGAATGTGCGACTAAATTCATAATATCTTCCTCTAAATTTGCACCTGTACAAGAAATAATATGGACTTTATTCTGTCTAATCATTTCAGAAAAAGTTTTTCCAATTTCTGCTGTACTCATTGCGCCAGCCATTGAGACTAACATTTTTGAATTGTTGTTTAGTTGGTGTTTATAGGCTTTTGCAGCATCTACTAATACTGCTGAATTGAAGTGTAAAAAATGAGTCTCCAAAAATTTGGAAATTGAACCTTTAGAATTCGTCATAGTCATTGTCTTTGAATTTAGATAATTTGCTGAAAGGAGAATCAAAATTTTCATCAAAGTCTTCTTCAAACTCCTCTATCATTTTATTATTTGAAAACTTATAACTGAGCATTTTGTAGTATAATTTAGCAGCTAAAAAATCGGGCGCTTTATTAGTTGAATTTGGACACAATTCTACGATATCGAAACCAACAACATTTTTTTCACGAAACACTTTACTAAGAAATTCTAAGGTTTCATTCCAAAGTAATCCTCCAGGTTCAGGAGTTCCAGTACTGGGCATTATGGAAGGATCTAAAACGTCCAAATCAAATGTTATAAAAACGTTTTCTGTCATTTGTTCTATGGCACTATCCATCCAAAAGTCATCTTGTGCTATTTCATGTGCAAAATAGACTTTTTCGAAATCCATAGTAAGCTTTTCAGAAACATCCATAGATCGAATTCCAATTTGTATAAGATTTGTGTGTTGACTTGCCTCATAAACAGCGCAAGCATGGTTATATTTTGACCCCTCATATTCTTTTCTCAAATCAGCATGTGCGTCTAAGTGAAGTACAGTTAGGTTATCAAAGCTTTCATAAAATGCTCTAATGGCACCAATGGAAATTGAATGCTCTCCTCCAAAAAGTGTTACAAATTTATTACATTTAATTTGTTTCTTGACTGTTTTATAAACGGCCTCTACCATGGCCTCTGGGGAAGATTTTTCTGTAATAGCATTTAAAATAGAAATTCCATTTTTATAAACTTCACTTTCTGTTTCAATATCATACAATTCCATGTTTTCAGAAGCTTCAATAAAGGCATCAAGTCCTTTATCTGCCCCTTTTTGCCAAGTACTTGTGCCATCAAATGGCACTGGGAGTAATACGATTTTTGCTTTATCGTATTTTGCAAATTTTTCTGGGATTCCCCCAAATATTTTAGGTGAGCTCATATCCTAAGATGTTTAAAAAATCTTTATTAGTTTGTTGTTCTTTATTTTGAGTAATCTCAAGGGTTTCATTTTTATTTTTAGCGATTAAAATATGTTGGGGAGCTGGAATTAAACAATGTTGTAAACCACCATATCCTCCAATGTTTTCTTGATAAGCACCAGTATTAAAAAATCCAATGAAAAGTGGTTTGTCTGGACGATATTTTGGTAAATAGACGGCATTGACATGTTGTTCGCTATTATAATAATCGTCACTATCGCAAGTCAATCCACCTAGTAGTATTCGCTCATACGAGTCGTTCCATCGGTTTAGGGGAAGCATTATAAAGCGTTTATTGATTGCCCATGTATCTGGCAATGTGGTGATGAATGAAGAATTTATTATGTTCCATTTTTCACGATCATTTTGTTGTTTTTGACACAAAACTTCATAAATCATACCTCCACTTTCACCAACTGTAAAACTTCCAAATTCGGTAAAAATATCTGGAACAGACACACCAGCTTCGGTACAAGTTAGTTGAATTTGATTTATAATCTCTTCAATTAAGTATTCATAATCAAAATCAAATGCCAGAGAGTTTTTTATTGGAAATCCGCCACCAATATTCAGGCTATCTAATGTTGGGCATGCTTTTTTTAGGTTGACATAGACCTTTAGGCATTTTATTAATTCATTCCAGTAATATGAGGTGTCTCTAATTCCTGTATTAATAAAAAAATGTAACATTGTTAGTTCAACAAGAGGGTTGTTTTTGATTTGTTGATGATAAAAATCTACGATATTTTTATATCCGATACCTAAACGAGAGGTGTAAAATGCAAATTTAGGCTCCTCTTCAGAAGCAATTCGAATTCCTACTTTGAACTTATGTTTGATTTCATTCATTAATAGAGGCAATTCCTCATAATTGTCTATAATAGGGATGCAATTTTTATGCCCATCATTTATGAGCTTTGCAATATTAGATATATATTTCTCTCGTTTGAATCCATTGCAGATTACAAAGGTGTTATTTTCAATTTTACCTTCTTTTTTTAATGCTTCAACAATATCTATGTCAAATGCAGAGGAGGTTTCAATGTGAACATCGTTTTTGAGAACTTCATCCAGAACAAACTTGAAATGTGAGCTTTTGGTGCAATAGCAATAGTGATACTTTCCTTCGTAATTGTTTTTATTCATTGCG
>Ga0075462_10000372_pt1 | contig 13740 bp, 14 predicted proteins | sample DEB08_DNA_4_FD_71487 | JGI IMG/M metagenome (GOLD analysis project Ga0075462, IMG submission 71487) | Aqueous microbial communities from the Delaware River and Bay under freshwater to marine salinity gradient to study organic matter... | ecosystem: Environmental > Aquatic > Marine > Coastal ...
CCATCAGTTCTTCTATCCATAGCAAACATTACAGAATTAAATACATTGCTTGTAGTTCCTGCAAATAAACTTAATTGAGCACCTGCATAATTATTAGTACCAGTACCTTTCATTTGAAAAGTTGCATTACCAGCTTTTGTTATGTCTAAGTTTTTTTGTGGTGAATTAGTTCCTATACCGACTCTATCTGCACTACCATCTACAAAAAATAAGTTGGGGTCAGTATCTCCTTCTACTCTAAAGTCTAAACTTGCACCTGCATCATTAAAGATTGCACCTGTGCTATTAAATCTTAAATTGTTATTGTTACCAACTTTAAACATTACATTGTTAGCACTTTCTTCAAAAATAAAACTATCTCCACCACCATCTAAGTAAAGTTTTTTGCCAGCTAGTAGTTGAACATCTTCATTTAGCTTTACATAATTACCAGTATTAGATAATTCTATTTGATATGCCAATGTACCACCTGCATCTTTACTACCAAATCTTAAACCACCAGAATTAGTGTTGTTTAATATAGAACTCCAATCTCCAGTATTAGGTATATCTAAAACAGGACCATCTAATTTCATTCTGATAGCTCCATCTGTGTAAAAATAGTGAGCTAAAACATTTGAGCTGATACCATAAATAACACTACCACCTGCATAACTATCTATCGGTCCTATATAAGTAGTATTGCCATTATTTAAGCCAAGAATTCTTGTATTTGTGCCATTTGTATCTTTTGCATATATAAATTTATGATTTGCATTTAATAAAAGATGATGATTCCAATACAAATTACCATTCGTGTTAATAAATCCTGCATCAGCACCTAATTGGCTTGAATAAAAGCTAAATTGCTCAGCACTATTAATTCCCACTGAATAAGACGCAGTTCCATTTTGATATATAATATTACATTGAGCACCTGTGTTATTTGACTGCAATCTCATTTGAGTATGGCTTGTGCTATATAAATGCAATAAAGTATTTGGTGCATCTGTTCCTATGCCTAAGCCAGTAGAAGTATATACTAAATCTGACTCTCCATTAATAGTAGTACCACCACCTGAAGTCAATACTCTATTATCTCCAGTATTAGTGTATGAAGTCACAGCACCTGATAGAGTATCAAATATATCTTGTGCAGAAAATCTTTTAGGAATATCACTATCACTTGCATCAAACAATATTAATTGGTCGCTTGTAGTAAGTGCAACAGAGCCTAATTGAGATGCACTTAATTCTATTGTTCTATCTGCACTTAAATCTCCACCACCTGCAATACCTCTTTGAGATACTGGTGTTATACTTCTTGAACTTGTTACATAATCAACATCTGTATCTAACTTTAAACTACCACCTGCATATAATCTGATTCTATCATTAGTAAGAAATATATAAGTATCACTATCTCCAACATGTTCAATAGTGCCTGGAACTTTCAAATCTCCAGTACCGCTTATTGTTACATCTCCATAAAAAAACGCATTACTATTTGAATTAACTTGAAATGCTAAATCTGCTGTATCTACATCATAACTACCATTCCAAACTTTAAAATTACCAGTACCATTATTATTACCATCAGTCATTATATTAATATGATTAATAGATTGTAATGACACTTGATTATTTGCTGATGTTTGGTCGTCATTAAATAATAAAGTATTAGTATTATTTGAATAACCTACAAGCGTATCTACGGAAACTTTACCGCTCGCACTTGGTATTTGTAGAGTTAAACTGCCAAAAGTTAAATTTTGTTCTACATCTGCTATTGTAGCAGTATTGTAAGTTAGTAATCCGTTTGCTGTAGAGCCATTAGGTGATAGCTTATCAGATAATACTAATGTACCATCTGAATCTTGATATGTTACTACTTTACCATCATTACCAGGTGTACTTGTAGGAAAGTCTGCTATATTTTGTAATAAATCATCTTGTGCTTGAACATTAGTACCAACTACAAGACCTAAGTCAGTTCTTACACCAGCTGCACTTCTACCTTCAATAGTATTACTATCTGTAAATCGTGCATATTCACTAGCTGCTGGAGTACCGCTTGTATCTACTGTGCCAGCAATGCTAAAACCTGTTGCATCAAAAGCAGTAAGCTTTATTTCACTAGCTGCTTTACGTGATTCTGTGGTTCCGTTCTGTAAGATAAATTCAGTAGTACCAGATATATCAGAAGTCATATCTGTTAATTCACTAAAATCTAAATCTAAAGTAGCAGTAGTTGTTCCTCCGCCAGTTAGTCCACTACCTGCTACTACATTAGTTACTGTACCTGAACCTTCAGAATTAACCTTAATCATATTAGTACCAACTTTTACATATAAGTCGTTACCAGTATAGTCATAAGCTAATTCGTATTCAGCAAAATCACTTGCAGTAGGTACACCACTCCCTCTTCTTATTTTAATAGTATTAGACATCTATTATGCTCCAGTAAAGTCGCCACCGTCAATTTCAGTTTCATATAAACCGCCAGTAATTTTAGTCTTGTGACTAAATAACCAGTAGTCTGCATCTGTACTTGCAGCAGTATTCCATGTTAATTTTGGTGCAGAAGCGTTTGTACCAATAGTAATACCAGAACCTGTATAAGTACTTGTTGTTAATGGGTCTCCACTTAAATTGTTTGATAGTACAATATTTTTGTCATTTATGGTTACTTCAGTACTATTTACAGAAGTTACTGTACCATCTACTGTTAAATTTCCATCAACAGTAAAGTTTCCTGTTACACTACAATTACCAGGTAATGCTATATTGTCTACAATTTTATCTGCAGTAACTGCATTGGCTGCTATTTTATCTGTTACAACTGAATTAGCTGCAAGATTAGTAGCTACTACACCGCCTGTAGCTATTGTTACATAACCAGTGCTAACACTAAAATTAGTACTATTAAAAGATGCTTTACCTCTAGCAGAGCCACTTCCACCTGAACCTGCATCAGGAATTAAATCTCTAATATAAAGTATTCTATCGCTACCATCTGAAGTATCTGCAGCTGTAAAATACATTTTACTATCGTTATTACTCCATGCCCATTCACCGTATTGTACCTCATCTGCCTGAGGTACGCCTGATGCGTTATAGGCAGTTCTTTTCATTTTAATTACATTACTTGCCATTTTTATCTCCTATTTTATGAACCAGTGAATGGTCCCCCGTCTATTTCGTTTGTATTGTTCCACTCTGAAGAACTTGAATTGTATTGCAAAACATCTCCATTTCCTAACGAAGACAACGTTACATCAGTCATTTCTCCTAAAGTATTTACTGTTGATACTTGTCCATCAACATAATTTTTTGTAGCAATTACACTTGTATCTACAGCAACATCATTTGCATTCACTGTAATACCAGTACCAGCTCCTACAGCAAATTCTCTACTAGTAGTAATATCTCCACCACCAGTTAATCCTGCTCCCGCTGTTAAAGTAACAAAACTATGTGCTACGTGTTTATCACTAGAATAATTATTCAAACTATCGTGGTCTATTTCACTATCTACTGTATTCACAGTAATAGTATTGCCACTTCCAGCTGTTGCAACCCCTGTTCCTCCAGACACTGTTAATGATTCACTATCTAAATCTATTGATAATGCTCCACCCGTATCTGCTTGAAAGTCTAAATCTTGTGCAGTTACTTGACTATCAACATAAGTCTTAACTGCTTTTGCAGAAGGTATAGTAGTATCTGTACCTGCTACACTTGTAATATCAGTATCTAAAACTCCAGATTTTAAATTATCTACTTCTAAGTTAGAAATAGTATTACTATCAGCATCTATTGTTTTATTAACTAATGTTTGCTCTGTGTCACTAGAAAAATTTTCTGCAGATGTAATTACTACATCAGAAGAACCGTTGTCTACTTTAAACTTATTATCATCATAAAAGACTATTTTTTTATAGACGTCTTTAATCTTATTTGGACTAGTTAAACTTCCACCCATAATTATCTCCTATGTATTTTTTATCCTATCTTCGTAACCAGAAACTGGTGTAGCAGACTTAGCAATATCGGTATATATATTACTACCTGATAAGGCAATATCAATATAAGCTGTATCGTCTTTATCCATATCTGTTGTACTAATATCAGAAACAACTGCAATGTCTTGAGTACTAATATCAGATAAAATAGCGATGTCTGCGAAATTCTCATTTATATTATCGTTAAAATGTTGTATTAATTCGTTAAAAAATAAACTATGGTCATCAAACGAAGTTAATCCAAACTCTCCTGTTCTCCATGTTTTAGCCATTAGTAATTAGACTGCCTTACGTGTCTTGTTCCACTAATCCTATTTCTGTTCTTATAAGTCTTGCCTTCTTTAATTCCTTTTTCAAATTTTCTTTCAAAGTATCCTGCCATCTGAATCATCTCTGGTTTTTGTTCATATCCAGATTGTATAGCTTTGTCTACCAAGTATTGATGAAATTGTTCTGGTAATTCACTTTGCTCATCCATTAAGTTTGCATTATTAGTAGTATCAGTAACTGTACCATCTAATGCTATCTGCCTACCAAAGTGGTCAGCTTTTTTGTGATAAAATAATGTTACAGTTAAAGCAGATGATAAACTTGCAAACCTATTTACTTCGCTTGCTAACGGGTCATATAAAGCTAATCCTATAGAATCTCTTTCAATCCACCAAACATTTTCTTTTGTTGATTTATTATATACTCTTGAATAATTATTTGACATTAGTCTATATCCCTATACTTTGGTCTACCTGATAAGCGTTTAATAGTTTTATGATTACCATCTTCGTCTTGTAGGTCTACCGATTTAATTTCTAATATACCATCTTTTAATCCATAATATCTTTGTCCAGCTACTGTAGTAAATTGCGTAGCTTCATCTAACAATAATGTTCTTTGGCAAAATTCATCAGATGCTTGATTTAACATTTCAACAATCTCAACATTACCAAGTTCTGGATGATGTTTTTTTACCATATCTATCATACGTTGTAATTTCATTTTATGCTCCGCTCACATAAGGTTCTAAAAATGCAGCTAACGATTGACTTACCTTTACATACTGTGATTCATACCACTGGTATTGTGATTGGTCTCCAGTTAATTCCATTTGATAATTTTGTAAATAGCTATTTATTTTTGATAAATATGCAGATGCTAGCTCAACATCTTCATCTTGTATATAATCACCAACAATATTAAACCATTTAGTAATATCTACTCTATCAGCTTCTGTATCAACGCTAGCAGTACCTGCAATAGTAGTTAGATTTGTATCTGTTGGTTTTCCTATAGCATTCATTTTAGTTAACAATACCATGCTTGCAGCATATAAAGTAACTCCAGAATATAGTTCTGGTAATAATCCTGACAAAGCAGTGTATTCATTATTTAAAGTAAATGTAGTATCTGGTGTTACACTTCCTACTTTACCGAGTTGTGCATCCTCAGGAGCAGGTACAATAGTTAATACATTATTTTTAATATAGTAAACAGGGCTAGTTAAAGTTGCTCTGTGTAAACTATCTGGGTCGTTATATGCTCCCGCCATAGAAGGTTCACCCTCAATACAAGGTCTATCAATAGCACCGTCATTTCTAAGAACGTAATCTAATGACATTACATTTGTTAATGCTAGTGTTGGTGCTGCAGTATTTAAGTCTGTATTAGCTGACAATCTTTCTCCCATTTCAGGGTTAGTCAACACTATAGAATAAATATATCTTACACCATCTTTTGCAAACTGCAATGCTTGTGCAGTAATATCTGGAGCATCTATGTCACCAGTGTATGCTTCTATTTCTGTTTTAATACTCATTTACTTTCCTATTTAACTATTTTTTTGTATGCGTCTTTGTACAATTTAACATTTGTTTGACTTTGCATTTCCATTGTTTTTGTCATAGGGTCTCTCATCAAATTATTTGTACTTGCTTGCTGTTGACCGTAAGACTTGCTTACTTCTGAAGGTTTCGTAGTTCTAGTAGTAGCTCCTGGTCCTCGACCGCCTTGTTTATATTTTGATGGAACAAATTTACTTTCTTTTTTCATGCCTCTTAAAACATTTAACACTTTCTTTGTTGCTTTTTTACCCATAGGTGTTTTAGATAACATCTTTGCACCTCTTAATAATACTGCTGGATTTGCCATTATATTCTCCTTTTTAGTTTAAAATTCTTTGGGGGAGTATATTGCAACTCCCCCGTATTCAACTATTAGCTAAATTTCAAGATAGCGTGTGTTTCAGGGAGTTGAATTTCAAGACCTGCTTCTGTAAGAATCATGTCTCTTCTGCCGTCAACATCGTTGTTTTGAATGTTAGTAATAATTTGAGTATCTCTAGACTCACCATTACCAGCTAGTGGTCTGTAAGCTACGTTGTTTAAGTCAACAACGATAGCGTGGTTTGCCCAAGGACCTCTTAATAGTGGTTCCATAACAAAGTTAAGAGTACCATATAGGGTATCTACTTGTGTTACGTTAACACCATTAAACAGTGATTGTCCTTTATCTATAGATACACCATAGTTTGATGAAGTTGGTACGCCATCTGCTGCCGCTCCTACTCCTGCACTCATAGTATTTCCTAGGAAAGAACTACCACCTAATTTGTTAAGCCAGTTCATGATTGAACGTGAAGCAAGTACCATTTTACTGCCACCTGCACCAGATTCTGCATCAAAAATATCTGACATAGCATCTACGAAGTCATCATATCCTGATGAAGCATAAGTAAATGTTTTTACTCTACCGTAAATTTCGGTGTATGGTAAGATACCCCAAGTTTTACGTGCAGCGTCTGTTGAACTTTCATCAGTTACACCATAACCGAATAGTAAAGCATTCTCAATGTCCATCTTATGTTCCATAAGTTTTTCTTGATATACTCTCATGTATTCGTTAGCGTCACCTCTGTAGCGTGTAGCTAAAGAAGTACCAGAAAATAGAGGTACAACAGTTTTGAAGATTTGAGCATATCCTTCTCTTGAGTAGAATTCATCTCTCCACCCACCTGCTGGTGCTGTGTCACCTTCTAAGTATGCTGAACCAATTACTTGTCCGTTTGCATTATCAGCAAATACCAATGTATCAGTGTTTGCATATGTTGTAATCTCACCATTTTCTACACCTGTTTTCACAGCTTTAACATATTCTGCGTTAATAGATGTATCTATTGAGTTTTGTGTTACACCTGTAATTCTGTAATATGCAATTACTGGTGATGCTGTACTTGATAAAGTAGCTGTTGCTTCCATAGCAATCATTTGTCCTACTTGTAAAAATTCAGCTTTGTATTCTCCACCACTTACTTTTCTTCCATAAATATCGTAATCAACATCAACTTCAAATGAGCTTAGATTAAACTCTGAAGCTACCCATGAAGCGTCAGCAGTTAAAGTATCTGCTGCTTTAACAAAGAAGTTTCTTCTTTGCCATTGATGTCTTTTTTCTAAGAATTTAAATACAGGGTCATCTGTAGGTTTCTTAGCTACTTTTGATAAATATGCGAAGAAAGGTGAAGCAGCTGGGTTTAATTCAGCGACTCTCTCGCCGAAGTTAAATATTCGTCTACTATCATTGATAGAAACTTGTCCTGCTAATGCAGCACTTCCACCAATGCTAGGTGAGAATATTCCGTTTGCGTCTTGTGCCATTTTGCCTTCTCCTTAATTAAAATGGATTACGCTTATTGAAATTTCCAATCATCGCATCCATCATTTTATCTTCTACGTTTTTAGTTGGCGACTGGTCACTAGCTCCTGGCTGGACTCCGATAGGTTTCGGTATACTTAGCTTTTCATTACGTTGATTCATCACTGCAGCTTTCTGTTGAGCTTCTGGGGTTATCTGTGTAACCTGTTGTGAACCACTGTTCATTTTCAACTGGTGAAGTTGCACCAAATTATCTAACGATAATGAATCTGGTGATGACATTTGAGCAACAAAATCATTAGCTTGCTCAGGAGTATAGTTGTAATTAGACTGTAAGTCTCTTAACACCTTTTGGTCCCTTGCTACAGCTTCTTGCTGTTGTTGTTGTTGTGTCATCGTTTGCAGGACTCTTTCATTTGAACTTGCTACATAATCTGACATAGCTTCCAAATAAGATTCTTGCTTAGCTAAATACCTTGCTGATGCACTATCAGGGTCAGTTAAAGCTTCAGAACGGTCGAAGTCAGCAGGCTTTGATGGTTTAACAGGTTTCTCTAACACTGTTTCCTTCTCTACTGGTGCTGCTTCTGCAGGTTGACTCACTTTGGTCATTACTTCTGCCATCTGTGATTTCAACATATCTACTTCTGCTGCACGTTTATCTGCTTGACTTTGCCAGTATTGAAACTGGTCAGGGTCGTTCTTTGGTTCCGCAATAGTCTGAGTATCAGCAGGTTCATTTTGTACTACTTCTTGGCCGACAGGTGCAACCTGTTCTTGTGCTTGTCCAAATATTTCGTTAAAAATGTCTCCTGAATCAGTAGTTGGCTCAGTCGTAATGCCTTCTACTAATTGCTCATCTATTTTGTCCATTGTATTTTCTTCCATTTTATCTCCTTGTTAACTCTCTAAGTCTTCAACCATCGGTTCAAAAACATCAAGTTCTTCAACGTCTGCTTCAGAAACATTAGAGTTCATCAACTGTTGTTTTGCATCGTTCAACCTTGCTTTATAAAGCGTAGTTGCCATATCAGCACGATTAGATACTTTATCTAAATCTCCACTGAATTTTTCTACTTCAAGTCGTTTCTTAGCGTGAACTTCTTCACGTTGAGCAGTTTGTAAATCTCCTCTGACTTTCTTCAATTCTTCTGCCATAGCTTGCATTTGTTGTTGCATTTGTTTCATTTGTCCACTTCTTTCCATTACTCCATCTACATCTACTAGCTCTGATTTTTTCAATACTTCTGTTTGGTCTATAAGTCCCATTTGATACATTTGCATATATGTATTTAATAATGCCATTCTATTTGTAGGTAATGTAGAACCAGATTGAACTACTATATCATATTTTCCAGCACCTATATCATGAAAACGTTTAACTTCTCCGTTGTCCATTTCTTTATAAAAATTAAAACGTTGTTCTTTTTCATCTCCATTAGGTTGTATAAGTCTAATAACTTTTTCTTCTGTATATAATTGCTGTATTAAAGGAATAGCAATTTTAGCTACTTGATTTAACATACCTTCTATATCATCTCTTCTGGATTTAATTCTACGCTGACCAAATTCATCTACAACCATAGTTCCTCTATAAGTAGACGGTGCACTTTTAGCACTACCTTGCATAAGTTCAAAAATACCAAAGCCATACTCTAGGTCGTACTTAGCATCTGCTTCATTTTTATACAACTCATTTGGTAGTGGGACTGGGCCAGCTACAATCGGTGCACCTAACTCTGCATCAAACTCAATAACACTAGTACCTGCCTTACTCCATTCTTGTTCTATTTGATTTAAATCAGCAGAACCTCTTGGTATTAGTAATTTAACATTTGTACTTGTGCTAGCGTGTGCAATAATTAAAGAACGAATTTTATTAATATATTCTTGTAATGGTCTATATAGTCTTACATCAGATTCTGGAAATGGATTTCTATGATGCACATTCATCAAAGGAACTATTGGATAATCTTCAATAGGCATTAAACGTTCATATAGTAATTTATCTCCAACAGTTACAACCTGCCTTACTCTACATTCTTCTATTTCATTACAATTAATTTCACCCATTCCTTTTAATTCTTCTGTAGTAAGTGGTATTAAAATAGTAGTACTTCCAGGTATTGAGTTTTCATCCTCTTCTCCAGGAACTCTTACTGGTTCTTGAGGAACGGGTTGTCCTTGTTCATTAAATTTTAAATCAGGAAGTTCATAATGAAAAATGTTTCCTGTAGTTTCAATAATCTGATACATCTCTTCAACAGACTCTTCTTCAAATAATATAATTTCTTCGCCTTTTACAGTTTTGACTTTCATGTAATATTTGTTAGAATACTCTGCAAACTCTTCATAATCAAATAAAAATTCTCTTTGTGAAAAAGGTTCATATACATTATAAAAAGAATGTCTTTCTCTAGTATATCTTTCTATAAATTGTCTTCTGTTATGAACTGTTTCTGTTCCGTCGGTAGAAAACAGCTGACCTTCTGTAGCTGCTAAGTTTGTAACTGGGTAATCATCTGATTCGTCTGGATGCATTGCTGAACTTTCAATAATATCTGTAAATTCAGGATATATTTGCATAGATTGTTCATCGGTCATATAAGTTGTAACTAAAATATGAGCAGCATCTCTAGCGTAAGTATCTTTTGAGTTAGGGTCAATATATACATCTAAAGGATTTATAGACTTAATATACACCTCTCCTTTACCCATGTCAGCATCTGGGTCTTGATACACTTGAAAAACACCCATACCACCTACGTAGTAATCATCAATAGCTTTTTTCAATTCTTCATCCCCTGTGGATATTTGCCATATATACTGAAATAAATCAGAAAATACTTTAGCAGTATCTCTATCAGAGTCTTCTCTACCAGTACTACGGAATTGAGGAGAGTTGTATGTTAAAAGAGATTTAGCAGTTTCTACAATAGGATGTATTCTATTTACTACGATTGGTGCTTGACCACGTGCTTCCAATACATCACGTTCTTCATTAGTCCATTGTGCACCAGCTCTAAATTCTACTGATTCTTGAAATTTTTGTGCCCATAGTTCTCTAGCACTTTTATAGTCATGGAATATTTCTCTAGTAAGTTGTACAGATTCAGGTATTTCTACTTGATTAACATCACCAGTTTCATAATCAAACACAAACTCAAGGTCATCTTTTCCCTGTGTTCTTGTGCTTTGTGTTCTTTTTAGAATCTTTTTTGGCATGTATCGCTATATATCCTTTTGGTATCTCTACCTTATCTAGTTCGTCTATCTTACGAATAAATTCTTGAAATTGTAAAAAGTACTTGCTTTTATCCATAAATATACTATAGGCAAATTACGGCTTTTTTGACGTCTTTGTCAAGAACTATTTACAATAACTTCCAAGATTTCTTAGCTTTTCTACTATACCAAGGGGTTTTTTCTTCCTTTTCTATAGAATCATGAGCAGGTTTATAGCAATTTTTGTTTGCATAAAAGAATCCATCCAGCAAATCATCGTGCTTTCCACGAGGATATAGGGTTAATTCATCTATAAAAGCACCCATATTAGATTGTATATGTACTTTTTTATTAGCAAACAAAGGTTGTAGACTCTCTAATCGATACGACTTAGAGGTTCTAGGGTTCTCTTTTATCTCCAATCCTGGAATAAACATTCCTAATTCTTCTGCTTTTTCTTTGATGTATTGTCGTAACATCTCCTGATACCCAACCGATTCAATCCTTGTTTTAGCACTTCTGAAGTTTTGAAAGTTATTAATGATGGAATCAGCCAAATCCAAAGGAGTAGCACGCTTCCTAAAATAAGGTAGGACAAAACGATTATTATCCCCATCCACTGCAATATTGAATATAACACTAAAGTCTGCTCCTTTCTTTGTACTAGATGCGGGGTCGATACCAGTGAACACGTTCACAGGTCTCCTCTCGTTTACTTCCTCCCCATTCAGGGTCGTCAGAACGAGGGTCGACAACCCCTGCTCGTCTTTTTCAATGAAGCCATCGTAATACTGTAAATCATCTTTTCTAAATAAATTATCTTCATCTCCAACAATCTGACAAAGATATTCTCTGTAAAACACAGAAAGTCTGTTAATACTTTCTAATTCTGCTTTTTTATCCTTTAGCTTTTCCACAGGCCATACTTCTGGCCACAAGCTAAGGTTTTCTTCTAAGTTCGGTCTAAACTCTAATGTATTCCACCCTTTCATTTCTTTTAGGGTTTCTACCAGACATCGTTCATGCTGGGGAGTACCAATAACAACTATCCTACCCGTCAACGGGTCAACGGATGGAACACCAGACTGTAATAGCCAACGAAGATTATACTCCATTGCTTCAGACGTCTTGGTATTATTTTCATCTTCAGGGTCATCAAGGATTAAAAGAGTAGGTCGTTGATTTCCGTGCTTGATACCACGTATCTGTTGTCCTGTCCCTTTACAAATTATTAAGCTACCATCTTTTAACTCTACCTCAGTATTGGTCCACTTTCTTGCAGACTGCATTCCCCAGTACCCGAAGAAGTATCGGAACTCTTGTGAATAGTCTAATACATCTTTAATGGTACCTAAGAGTTTGGTTGCATGGGATTGAGTACGGGATACAAGTACAATAACTTTAACCCCTGGAGTGAACATCATATGAAACAAAGGAAATATCCCTGCTGCTACCGAACTCTTAGCGTGACCACGAGGAGCAATAATATTTATTTGCTTCTCATCTGTATTTAGCAGTTGTTTTGTTAGGTCGTAATGAAAGGGAGGTGATTCACTGCTAAACATATTAGGCATAACCATACGCCCAAATAGCAACATATCTTGTTGCATCTTTAATAAAATATCTTTTTTATCCATTCTGTATAACTATTTCTACTTCAAAGTCTTCTGCTACTGCTTGCAATACTGCTAACAATTCACTCAGATTCGTCTGATTGCCCGATATTATTACTATCTTCTTCATCTACCTGTCTCGTTTGGGTTGCTTTTAACTTCTTTGTTTGCGTTTCAAAGTTAGCTTCTATCTGATGTGACATATCCATTTCCAATGATTCTGTAACCTGTTTTGTTTTAGGTTTCATATCTAAAAACTCCGACAGCTCTTTAGCTGCACGTATCATATTACCAGAGTCTTCCTTTACTTTAGCTACTTCAATAGCGTCTTTAATCACATCCAATACAAAGCCTTCGTCAATATTCTTGTCTGTTAACACATCTTTCAACTTATCTTGTATCATCTTCTTCACCTGTTTCGTTTTAAATAATCTTTTTGCAGCAATAGCGGGGTTTTGTTGGTCAGGCCTATATAACTTGCCTATTGTGTCCCAATTCGGCAGTTTACCCGCCATTTTGAACGCTATATACGCATCCATAGCTAAATCTGCACCACGTTTTTGTACTTCTAGGTCATTATAGCTCTTTGTAGACACCGTACTGAAGTTATTAGACTTCCAATGCGGTTCAAACTCTAGTTTACCCCACGCAGTTAGCCATTGTCTACCATACGGGTAAGTATATTCTACTTTATCCTTGTATTCTTTGCGATATATACACTCTGCTATGTACCCATCGTCTGAAATACCAAACTCTCCTTCTTTAGCTTCTCCCCAATGTTTCCATGTTAAGCCATTTTCTTTTGCTTCTGCTTTGGTATACACCCTAAACGTCTGGGGTTGGAAGTTATTTCTCTTCAGCTTCTTTGTTATCTGTATCATTAGCCTTGTATTTTTTTTCTAAAAATTTTTTGAAGGGTTCGGTTTCCTCTTTAAACTCTATAAACTCTTGTAATAGCTTATCTATGTTGAATACTAGCATTTGTTGGTCTTGAATTTGTTTATCCATTCCCGTTAAAATACTTAGCATTTGCTTATATGTTAGCTTATTCTTTGCTTTTTTCATGTTTCTCCTAATGTAGGGTATAAATAAGATATAACTAATCGATATAACTCTATCGTAGTTTCTACAGAAACGTAATAAATAAACGTTTATCTATTACGCTTATAGGCTAATCTTTATTTTTTATTTCGTATAACCCTAGTTTCATTGCTTCTTCTTTAGCTGTAATTTCTAATTCAGCTTCCATTATT
>Ga0075462_10000387_pt1 | contig 13546 bp, 21 predicted proteins | sample DEB08_DNA_4_FD_71487 | JGI IMG/M metagenome (GOLD analysis project Ga0075462, IMG submission 71487) | Aqueous microbial communities from the Delaware River and Bay under freshwater to marine salinity gradient to study organic matter... | ecosystem: Environmental > Aquatic > Marine > Coastal ...
TCATATTGCAACAACGTATGGACCAGATAGAATTGTAACTTCACTTGATAATAAATTAGCAGAAGGTGAAACTGCTGAAGACGAAGCAAAAATAAAGTGGTTATTGAAAGAACAGATTGATTGGTTAAGAGAAAAGTGGAGGAGAAATTTAATTAATTATCCTGTATGTACAATGTTTTGTGATATGTGTAATTCATGTCAAGAAAAGAAAGATCATAGATTTTATTATAGTGAACAAGGTTTAGCGAGAATTCAAAACATGAATGTAAGAGTTGGTGAAGACTTTTTCGATTTTCCCGATGAAGGAGATAAAAATGAAGTCAATAGAGAATTACCTAGAGTAGGTTTACCAAAAACAATGTTTGATCGACTTGGAGTAGTTGACACGTTCGGACAAGGATCAGGTACAGAACATTTACAAAAACCAAAATTTGCAGAAGACGGTAGAAGTCTTTCTTGTTAGGAGATATTATGGAAAAAGTTGATGCTGGTGAGTTATTGAAAAAATGTAGTAATGATGCAATTAAAGCATTAGTTCCATTATTAGATAATGAAGAAACTCAACAAATAGGAACAGTTTTACTCAAAGCATTTGATTTGGGTTTGAGTACATTGCAGATGAGTAAACAAGATCCTGAACAATTTGCACAAATGCAACAACAGGCTGGTGGTCAAGTTCAACAAGTAAAAGTTAGAGATGTTGAACAAGAAGAAAGGGTTCAAGGTTTAGTGGATGAAACCTTAAAAGAATTACAGATGATGGATAATCATGAATCTAATCCAACAACTGTAGACAAAGAAGGTAATCAAGTTGAGTACGTAAAAGGAATGTTATGTAATTGTCAATTTGCATCAGAGTTTCACAAATATTGTGACAATCAATGTAAAGAGATTATGATTAAAGCACAAGGTGATCCTAAAGAGTATGTAAAATTTATTGAAAAAGAAAGAGGTGTACAAGATACAAAATCTTTAGATGAAGCAATGGATGACGTAACAGATTTTATTGATACAGAATTAGGTATGAAAGTATCACCAAGACCTCAACAACAAATGCAACAACCACAACAACAAATGCAAATGAGTAGTAGTGAACACGCATTAGATCCAAGCAAACCAGTTGTTATGCCAGGACAAGAAGGAATTCAAAAGTGACAGTAGTTTCATCTTTGACACAGATAGATGTTGTACCTATACTTGTAAAAATTCAAAGACTTGAGAATAGTGCCCTTTCAAATAAATATATGAGGATAGTTGACCTGTTAGACTCTACACAATCTAATTTTAATAAAGTATTAGATATGGATAGACATTTTGATATGGTTGCAGATCATGTTGTTTTTTCTGAAACAGGTTCTGAACTATGGCAAAATTTAAGAAATAGGTACAACGAATTGGCAGATGAATAAATGGCTTTTCAAGATATATTCGGCAATACTATGTGGAAAGTGGTTGATGCCGATAAAAAAATACAAACTTTGCAAGAAGGATCTGCTACTGATAAGTATGACCAAATTTTAGATATATTACGAGACAATAGAAAACATTATCTAATAAATGGTCAGACACAAGATGAATGGACTGACAGAGTATTATTTTTTTCTTTTCAAAGAGAAATACAAATTGATGGCACTTATCTCGAAAGAAAATTAAAATTAGAAAATAATGATAATTACATAACTGAAGATAGTGATAATATCATATTACAAAATGAACCTGTTTTTGATATTTCATATCTAACATCTAAAACATCATCCTGGTTTAATTCGGAAACCAGATGCGAACTTGCCACTAAAACTTTAGTTAATGCGATTAATGAAAAAGGAATAAGTTTTTATACTACACAAACACAAACAGAACCAGACGGTAATTTATCAGGACCAAGTGATTCAGAAGTATCATCATTGTCTTGGTTACCATCAGATTATGTGACTCTACATAATACACTTGCTGGATTGACATATAGTAAGTATACATATTATTTGAAACTATGTAACATTCATTTGAGGTATAATGATCCTGTGAAAATTTTTACTGAAATAGATGCTGAAAATACAACTGCAATTGCAAACTTAACAACTTCTCAATTGAATGATTTATTAACTTTTATAAGGGATACTTATAGTGGTTCACCTGATGATTCAGTATATACAGGAAATGCTGAAGCCGCATGTGAAATGCTAGAATTTGACATGGCACAATAGAAGGGATTTATGGATAGAAGTGAAATTGAAAAAATATGTAAAGCATGTTTTGAAGAAGCAGGTCAAGGTTTAAGCATACCTGAAATAAAACCCGATAGTAGAATTGCACTAGATCTTGAAATTGATTCCATACATATTTTAGAAACAATGATCATGATTGAAGATGAATTAGGAATTCAGTTAGAGGCTGAGGATTTTCAAAGTGCAACGACAATAAAAGAACTATATGATTTAGTGGAAAGAAAAGTCGAAGAAAAAAATGCGTAAAATGATTATTACAGGCGTTACCTCTGGTATAGGTAAAGCACTTGTTGAAAAATATAATGATAATTATGAAGTAGAAGGTCATAGTAGAAGATTAAATAATCATGATATTGATGATATCAAAAATTGGTTTGATAAAGATGCTGATATCTTTATCAACAATGCATATAATGATTATAAATGGTGGGCACAAACTCAAGCACTTCTTTACGTCTTTCATTTATGGAAAGATGATCCAAACAAACATATAATTTCTGTAAGTTCTATTGCTTCTGAAAAGGATACTGATGATTATCCTATTGGACATAGTAGATATACCGCAGGAAAAATATCTTTAGATAAAATTAATTTAGAATGCTATGAAAAAACTGCAAAACATAATGGGTGTAAAGTTTCTTTATTGAGACCAGGATGGGTTGAAACACCAAGAACAACTAGATTGGCTACATTAATTAACAGATTATATGATCAAAACTTAGAACCAAAAATGCTTTCACCTGAACAATGTGCGGATGCAATAGATTTTATGATTAATTATACTGGCCGTGTAAGAGAAATGACAATTGAGGCTACATGAGTAAGATACTTAAAATATCTACAAGACATCCTGAATTTCGTTTACACAACGATGATTTCAAAGTCAAATTGAAAGATTGGTGGCAGGAGAAAGGTTATACAGGTAGAGTCTTTGATAGATATATGCCATTGACAGGAGTTGAATATAGGAACACATGTTTTTCTATTGATGACATAAGAGAACAATCACAAACATTCACAGTAAAAAATTTAAAATTTAATGAGGTGGTTGAAAAATTAACCTTAGAATGTGTGAATGAATTTGACTTTGATCCTCAAGATGTCTGCATGATTTGTTCTACTACAATGACAGGTGTAGGTATACCAACAGTTCCCCATATGCTTTTGAAACATTTTGATTTTCCTAAGTCAATTATAAAGATACCTATGTTTGGTTTAGCATGTAATGGGGGTACTCATGTAATACAAATTGCTGATGAGTTTTTAAAGTCTCATCCTAATAAATTAGTAATTGCATTGACAACTGATTTATGCTCTCTAAATTTAAATCCTGAAGACAATTCTTTAACCACTGTTTTTGGAACTTGTATTTTTGGAGATGGTATATCTGCCATACTATTAGCAGGCGATGAATATGAAAGTAAAAACAGTTGGAAAGTTATAAAACACCAATCTCATGTACTGCCTGATACAGAAGATTATATTACTTTGAAGGGTACGAGTGAGGGTTTACTTTACAATGTTGAGTCAACCAAACTACAAGAAATACCCAACTCGTCCGATACTTTAAATAATATCACAAAAGAATTTGTAGGTGATAACAAAATAGATCACTGGATATGTCATCCTGGGGGTAAACAAGTTTTAGAAAATACTTACAAAGGTTTAAATTTAAACAAAGAAGATTTACAATCATCTTTTGATATTTTTAGAGAGTATGGGAATATGTCTGCCACTTCAGTCATAAAAATTCTTGAAAATGATTTCGATAAAAAAGGTACGTTAGTGATGATATCTTATGGACCAGGATTTCAAATAGATTTATGCATCCTAGAGAAAATTTAATAGGTATCGATCTTCAAACAATTGAACCTATACAAAAAATATATGATAAATGGGGTGACAAGTTTGTTAATAAAATATTAACAAAATTTGAAAAAAAATATGCACCTACACCAATGACTGCAAAATATCTGACAAAATGTTGGACAGTTAAAGAAGCAGTTTCTAAAGCACTTGCATCTCCATATCTTAGACTAGATGTTTCTTATGCTCATTTAATACATCGTGGAATCAGAGTACCAGTTGCACATATTCCTACTGAATTAGGATTAAGACAAGATGTAAGAATATCACTTTCTGATACTAAAGATTATGTTGTTTGCGTTTGTTATCTTTGGGCACATTGATGAAAGTTCTACATTATAATTCTTCAGAGTGGACAAATAAAAATATTATATCAAGTTTTTTAGAATCAGGTTTTCTTGTCGTAAACTTTCCGTTTGCTGATATATCAGGAACATTAGAATCTTTAAAAGATAAATTAAAAGATAAATTAAATGAACCTGAAGAAAATAAGATTGGTTGGAATGAGTGGAGACAGGGTAGAATATCAACAGAAACAATGCCTGGCGAACAAGATGAAAAGGTCATACTTAGAAATATGACAGGTTCTTGGGATTGTTGTAATACAATAAGAGGTAGATTTTTAAAAGTTGGTTGTGAAATATTATATGCTATTGAAGAATTTTTAGATGTTAAACCAAATTCAATTACGATGAAACATGCTGATTCTGATAATGATCTAAGATTTGTTAAATATTATAGAGATCAGAAAGGTCCGATTAGAGTTGGAGAACATTGTGATTTTGGTACTGTAACTCTTGTTCATGTATGTGATCCTGTAGAAGAATATGAAATTTTTTATGATGATAAATGGAAAATCATAGAACATCCAAGTGATGATTTTTTGATTGTGAATATAGGAGATTTTATGCAAATATGGTCTGATAATAAATTATTCTCTACACCTCATAGAATTACAAATCATACAAAAAAAGAGAGACATAGTTTAATCATGTTTATGGATGCAGGTAATCATACAATAAAAGGAATAGATCATGCTGATTGGAATAAAGATAGAATTAAAAAAGCAAAAGAAGGATTGACATATTATCATGTCACATAAACATGGTGTTTGGATTTTAATTATAACAAATCATGTTTTATCAATAGTTGGTTTATACTATGCAACTATTGAATGGTACCCCCTCATACTTCTTGGGTTCTTATTGTTTGGTAAATTAGGAAGTGAAATTGGTAATCATAGATATGTTGCACATGGATCTTTTGAAACTGGACCGATAAGACATTTCATATTATCTACGTTTGGAATGTTTAATTGCTATGGATCAACCATGTCATGGGTTGTAGCACATAGACATCATCATAAACATTCAGATAAAGAAGAAGATCCTCACTCCCCTCACATAATGCATTGGACAAAAGTATGGTTGACATTATGGAATCCAATCAAAACTAATTTGAGAGATTATGTTGATTTAATGAGAGACCCAATATATAGGTTAGGACATCAATATTATTTTTTAATCATTGTTTCGACATTTTTAATATTGTCATTAATAAATTGGAAACTACCTATATTTTTTATTAGCATACCTGCTATTATAACATTACATGGAGCATCATTAGTGAATGTAGTATGTCATAAATGGGGTTATGTAAATAATGATATAGGAGATCAAAGCAAAAACAATACATTTGTAAATGACATTACTTTAGGTAGTGGTTTACACAACAATCATCATAATGATCCTGGTAATTATGATGAAAATGTAACCGGTAAAGAAAGAGACTATTGTGGATGGTTTATTAAAAATTATCTCAAGATATAATAATTCTTGGCAAGCATATTTTGGTTTCATGGTTCTGTTTCACATGCTGACAGTTGTTGGTTTAGTTTATGCTTCTTGGCATTGGTTATGGTTGACTTTTATAGGTGTTATATTGTTCAGACACATTGGCGGTGAAATAGGCGGACATAGATACTATGCTCACAGAGCATTTAAAGCAAAACCATGGGCACAGAAATTAATGGCAGTTTGTGGTATTTTTATATTTCAAGGAACTCATTTTGCTTGGGTACCTTTTCACAGATATCATCATCAACATTCAGATACAATAAAAGACCCTCATAGTCCACATCACCAAAAATTTGTAGATGTTTGGTTTACGAATTGGAGACCAAGCACAATAAATCATAACTTGTATCGTGATCTTTTAGATGATGACTTTTTAAAATTTTTACATAAGAACTATTTGATTATTGTAGTGACAACATTTATTGCTTTAGCATTAATAGACTGGAGAATATCTGTATTTCTATTTGCAATACCATCTGTCATTACTGTTCACACAGGAGCATTAGTAAATACTGTTTCTCACATGTGGGGTTACAGAAATTTTGATACCGATGACAAGTCTACAAATAATACATTTTTTAATCTTGTTACTAATTGGGGTGTATCAACTCTTCATAATAATCATCATGCTTATCCTGACAGATACAACCATAAAATGTCTGACAAATGGTATGAAACAGATTTTTTAAACGTGTTTATTATTGAAAAATTCTTTATAGATGAAGTTAAAACATGAAATAAAAAACATTTTCTTAAAAAATATGGTTGTATCAAGTGACTATCATTTTGAAAATGTAAATGATTATTATTCGTTTCTTTTAAAAAACAAACCACTTGTTTTAAAAAACAATCATGTGCATGATAATGTTTGTGATCATAGATTTAATTTAATACATCCTGTTGGTTATGGTAACAAAGACTGGCGATGTCCATATCATAATTCAAATCAATCTCATTCTAAAAAATATAATACATTCAACTACAACGACATATTTTTTATCGGTGATAAAATTTACAAATCAAGCATAAGAGAATTATTTAAAGGACAAAAACTTAATTTATCAAATTGCATTTACACCAAAAGACATGAAATTAATGCTAATTGGAAACTACTTGTAGAGAATGCAATAGAATCATATCATGTACCATTTGTACATGAAGATATACCCGAACCTTTTTTAACTAAAAATGAATATCCTAAATCATATAGAGTGGGGATTCATTCGTATGATTATATAAGTCAAAAAACTACTCGATTCAAAAAATATTTTGATGAATGGTATTGGAAAAATTATTACATATGGCCTAATGCTTGGGTATCTCAATCACAATACTATGTTCTTTTAGCAATCTTATTACCTATCTCACATAATAAAACAAAAGTATCATTTGAATTGTTTATACAAGATAACGACTTGCATCCTAAGATAAGAGACTATGTAAACAAGATAACAATAAATGTGATTGAGTCATTATTCAAACAAGATATACCCTTTATTGAAAGTTGCCAAATAGGACTAGAATCAAATACTCACAAAAAATATAACTTATCAGACAATGAACCAAGGGTAAAATGGTTTTATGAAACATATTCCGAGTATAAATATAAATTAGATAACAAAATTTAGGGAGAGTTATGTTAAGATTTAAAGATTTTATCGTAGAAAAAAGCATCCCGACAAATCCTAAACTTTGGTCACAAGCCAAGTCAATGGCTAAGTCAAAATTTGATGTGTATCCATCAGCATATGCCAACGGGTGGGCCGCAAAGTGGTACAAATCAAAAGGTGGCGGATGGAAGTCAGGTTGAAATCATACGGAGTCTTTGTAGAAGATTTGAGAAAATGGTTTAGTAAATCTAATCCTGAAGGGGATTGGAAAAGAGTTAATACTAAAGGTGAAGTTGTAGGTGATTGTGCTAGAGATGATACAGACGGTGATGGTAAAGCAGATGGTCCAAAACCTAAATGCATGTCGAGGAAAAAAAGACAACAACTCTCTAAAAAAGAACGAGGTAATGCCGCTAAAGCAAAAAGAAGACATGATTCTAATCCTGACAGAAAAGGTAAACCAATTAATGTCTCAAATTTCGGTAAAGGTAAATTGTGAAAAAATTTAAACGTCTATCAGAGACAGTCAGAAAAAACATTAAAGAAGACCACGACATGCCAACCATGAATTATAATGATCATGAAGGTAGAATGGCAAAACAAAGTCTCTATAAATTACATAAGTACAGTAGAGATTTGTTTGAAATGCTTGATGATCAGATAGAATTAGAGGCATGGGTTCAAGCAAAAATTGCAAAGGCCGCTGATTACATTGGTTCAGTCAAGCATTATCTTGAATATGAGATGGAACATGGAACTGAAGAAAACCCATATGAAGAGGTTGACTATAAATTTGATGATGATATGATTGAAGATATACATCATATCAATGATCTCATTCCAGTTTTAAAACAAATTTATAAAGTTCAAGAAGCACACAAGATCAGTTTAAAAGATAAGATTCAAGTCATTGTCGAACCAGATGATGCAAAAGTAGTTTACGAAACATACAAAAAATTAGATGATATGAACAAAGATGAATTTTCACATCGTCTATTTGAAAGTAAAGAACATTTCTGGAACATGGTAGCATTTTCTAGAAGCAGAGGAGAATAATGGCTTATAAAATTTTAGCGGCATTAGTAAGTGATCCATCAAATAATAATATTGGTTTTGCAACTGCGGTTGCATGTACTTTAGCATCAGCAGGAACCATCACCTTAGAAGATGGTGCAGGTAATGCAGTAGGTACAATTAATTTAGCGGCTGGTACACATAAAATTGTAAAAGACAAAGCACAAACTTTAACATTTACTGGCAAGGCTACAAAAATTGCCCATACAGACTGATGACTGAAGAAGTTGAAGAAGAATTATCTGAAAATTCTGCTCGTATTCAAAAAGTTAATCGAGTTAGAACAGTAGGTGGTAGAAGAAAAGCATTTAGAAATATCTTTAGAAAGAATAGAGGATTAATAGGTAAAGGATTTAAGAAAGTTAAAGGTAAAAAACTTCTTAAAAAGATGACTGCAAAAGAAAGAAGAAAATTTAATCCTCTCACGAATTTAAAACTAAGACAAGCATTACGTAAAAAGAAAGTTAGACAAAGACTCATATCACTTAAAAGAAAAAAGACATTGAGATCTGGTCTATACAAAGGCGTATCAAAGTTGAATAAGAAATGAAAACATTTAGAATTTTCAAAGACGAAGCAGAATATCAACATGTGCCTTTAGAAGAAAGGAAGTTCACACTTCAACAAAGATTGAAAGCAGGTCAAAGAGCAAGAAGAAGATCTAAGTTGTTAGTGAGAGCAAAACAAAGAGCATTAAGACGAATGGCGAGTCCTGAAGTCTTGATGAAAAGGGCACAACGTAGTGCTAGAAATGTGATGAAAAAAAGATTGTCACAGGGTAAAGACATTGCCGCAATGTCTCCTGGACAAAAGATGATGCTTGCTACCAAGTTAGAAAGATTTTTGCCACGGATAAAGAAAATGGCCAAAAGACTTGTTAAAGTAAAACGACAACAAGAACTCAGAAGAAAAAAAGGTTAAGATATGCATTTAATGACAGAAATAACAGAGGACGTGGAATATCTTACAGAGGCTGGACCTGATGGTAAAAAATCTCTGTATATTCTTGGTCCATTTATGATGGCCGAAGTGAAAAACAAAAATGGTAGAATGTATCCACGAGATGTTCTAATGAACGAAATGTCACGTTACAATGAGAATTACGTTCAAAAAAATAGAGCATTCGGTGAACTAGGACACCCAGATGGTCCTGGTATTAATTTAGAAAGGGTATCCCACATGATTACTTCTCTAAAAGAAGATGGTAATAATGTGATGGGTAAAGCCAAAATTATGGATACCCCTTATGGACAAATTGTGCAAAATTTAATTAACAATGGCGCACAATTAGGTGTGTCTTCAAGAGGCATGGGATCTCTTGAAGAAAGAGGCGATGTTAAAGTTGTTAAAGATGATTTTTATTTAGCAACTGCCGCCGATATAGTTGCAGATCCTTCTGCTCCTGAGGCCTTTGTTCAAGGAATCATGGAAGGAAAGGAATGGGTTTGGGAATCTGGTGTATTACGGGAAAAAGTGATCTCTGCGATCAAGAAAGAAGTTTCTAGGGCACCATCAGCAAATTTAGAGAATGTTAAGTTAAATGCATTCAATAAATTTCTTTCAAATCTATAATTGTATAAATATAAACATGAGACAGAAATTCTCAAAAATCTAAGGAGTTATCACATGTCAGAAACTAAAGTTGAGGCTCTGGAGCAAGAAGAAGTTGAAATGAACGAGAATGCTCATGAAGAGGTGAGCGAAGATACTCAAGTTGACGAGGCTTCATATCCAGGTGCCGGGAAAGATAAAGAACCTATGGCGAAAGCATCAGGATCTGCACAAGATACTGGTGTTAATAACGAGGTTCCAGATGGACCAAAACCTAATTTTACAAAGGGTGTTCCATCTGCTAAAAAGCGACCTGCCGACAAGGGAGGTATGTCTGAAAGTGCAACCAAAATGTCAATGATCAAAGACATCTATAATAAGTTGGACGAGATGAGCAAAGAAGAGGTTGCTGAAATTCTCGGTGCTATCCACGAAGTAGACGAAATGGAATTTGACGAAGAGGGCAACGAAATTGTTTCCGAAGAGCAAAAAGAAACAAAGCAAGTTGTAGCAAAAGAAGAATTCAATCTTGAGGGTGATGTACAAGCACTCATCGAGGGCGAAGAACTTTCAGATGAATTCAAAGAAAAAGCGGCTACAATTTTCGAAGCGGCCGTATTTGCTAGAGTTAATGAGGAAGTTTCATCAAGAATCGAAAAACTTGATGAGCAATACAAAACAGAACTCGAGGAAGCCGTTGACAACAACCGCAAAGACATGGTTGAAAAAGTCGATGACTTCATGAATTATGTTGTAAAAGAGTGGATGCAAGAAAATGAACTTGCAGTGGAAAAAGGAATCCGCTCTGAGATTGTTGAAGACTTCATGGTTGGACTTAAAAATCTTTTTGTCGAACATTACATTGATATTCCAGATGAGAAAGTTGACCTTGTTGACGATCTCTTTGCTAAGGTAGAAGATTTGGAAGAGTCTCTTAATACAGAGATTCAGAAGAACATTGAGAACTCCAAGGAACTCAAAGAGTACCAAAAGATGGACGTTCTTTATACAGTAGCAGAAGGAATGACTGAAGTAGATTCAGAAAAAATGGCGAAGTTGGCAGAGGGCATTGAGTATGAGAATGAAGAACAATATGCAGAAAAACTTCAAATCATTAAAGAAAATTACTTCCGCGGTGAAGAAGTCAAATCAGAGGAACAACAACCTTTGAATGAAGAAACTACAGAAAATGATATGGAAGTCAATGAAGATAATGATTCTTCAAACTTTGCGGAAGCACCTGAGTCTATCAGAAGATATGCTGATGCGATATCTAAAACATCTATAAAATAAGTAAGGAGATTACAAATGTATCTTTCAGAAGGTTTACAGAAAAAGTGGGCTCCTATTCTTGATCATCCAGAGTTGGGTCAAATTAATGACTCATACAGAAAAGCAGTAACAACTGTTCTTTTGGAAAACCAAGAAAAGGCCATGCAAGAGGATAATCAAGTTCTTGCATCACAGAATTTCTTGTCAGAAGGTCTTGCTTCTGGCGCATTCCCAGACAAAGGCGGTGTAGCGAAATATGATCCTATCATGATTTCGCTCGTAAGACGATCAATGCCTAATTTGATTGCTTATGACATCTGCGGTGTTCAGCCAATGACAGGTCCTACTGGTCTTATCTTTGCTATGAGAGCAAGATATGCCACAATGAACCAGTCCCCAGAGGCGCATTACAACGAAGCAGATACCGCATTCTCTGGTAACAATAATGTCACACAGGTTGACAACGTACCTGGTCTTAGCATTGTTGCTAATACTGCATCTGGTACTTACAGAGCAAACACAGCCCAGATCACTTCTTCAGGTGGTATGGATACTGCAACTGGCGAAGGTGTTACACCTCAGAACATGGCTTTCTCAATTGAGAAGGTCACAGTTACCGCTAGAACAAGAGCCTTGAGAGCCGACTACACAATGGAAGTTGCTCAAGATCTTAAAGCAGTCCATGGTCTTGATGCAGAAACAGAACTCAGCAACATCCTTTCCGCTGAGATTCTTGCTGAGATCAACAGAGAAGTTGTACGTAAGATCTACAGAGAAGCCGTTGTTGGTGCCGCTCAGGACACAACAGTAACAGGTATCTTTGATCTTGACACAGACTCAAATGGTCGCTGGTCCGTTGAGAAATTCAAAGGTCTCATGTTCCAGATTGAGAGAGAAGCAAACGAAATTGCGAAGAAGACACGTAGAGGAAAAGGTAATATCATTATCACTTCTTCTGATGTTGCTTCCGCACTTCAAATGGCTGGCGTACTTGATTACGCTCCAGCACTTGATAGCAACAACCTTTCGGTTGACGATGCAGGTAACACTTTTGTTGGTGTACTCAATGGACGATACAGAGTTTATGTTGATCCATATGCAGTAACAAACGCCGCAAACTACTTTGTAGTTGGATACAAAGGTTCCTCATCCTACGATGCAGGTATGTTCTACTGCCCATACGTTCCATTGCAAATGGTTCGTGCAGTTGACACAAGCACATTCCAGCCAAAAATTGGATTCAAGACCCGTTATGGTCTCGTAAGAAATCCATTCTCGACTGGTGCCGCTGATATCACAAGCACAGGCTCTTCCGATATTAGTGCCGACAATGCTGGTGCATCATCCAACGAGTATTACAGAATCGTAAGAGTAAATAACTTAATGTAATTTTCTCTGAAAATTCGTGGTATACATAAAGGAGTAGGGTAAAACCTACTCCTTTTTTTGTTTATGGAGAACAATATGCATTCTAAAATAGATCTATATCGTGAATATCATAGTGACCCAACCAACCACTATTCTGGTAATTCGTTAAAAATGCATTTCAAAAGCATTGATAATTTAATAAAAGAAAAAAATTGTAGGACTGCATTAGACTATGGTTGTGGTGGTGCATCTGCATATATTGATGATAGAATTCATTTAAAATGGGGACTTGAAGATATGGGTCTTTATGATCCAGCAGTATCTCAATTTGGTGCTTTGCCTGGTACTGAATATGATTTAGTTATATGTACTGATGTTTTAGAACATGTTCCTGAAGAAGAAATACCAGATACACTAAGTCAAATTTTTGGATTAAGTAAATTATGTTCTTTTATTAATATCGCAATGTATCCAGCATCAACAACTCTATCAAATGGCGAAAATGCTCATTGCACACTCAAATCAATTGATTGGTGGAGATCTAAAATGTCTGACAGTTTAACAAGCAACATTGAAGTTCATGCTTTGTATTCATTCGATCATAGTCTTGATAAAATTCACTACGAAACATATAAAAAAGAATGATATTCTGTATTGGAAATGGTAAGTCGAGAGAACATCTTGATTTGAATAAATTAAAAGAACACGGAAAAATTTTTGGGTG
>Ga0075462_10000388_pt1 | contig 13539 bp, 19 predicted proteins | sample DEB08_DNA_4_FD_71487 | JGI IMG/M metagenome (GOLD analysis project Ga0075462, IMG submission 71487) | Aqueous microbial communities from the Delaware River and Bay under freshwater to marine salinity gradient to study organic matter... | ecosystem: Environmental > Aquatic > Marine > Coastal ...
ATATGCATTTTTAGAAGTTTCGATAACATTTTGTTGCATCGCCCGCCAGAACAAATCTAATTCTTGGTCTGTGCAAGCAATACTATTTTGTCGATTCTTGGTATCTTGTAGACGAGTTTCTCTGACTTCAAAGTCTAAATCTTCTGTTGGGTCTGCATATCTCTGACTAAATTCCTGAAAAGAGAAACTTCGATGCCTTAGAATTTGTCTAGCAATGTCACGTGTTGTTTCAATCTCCAGACATGCACTAACCATCTCCAACGGAGACCAGTGTTTATGTTTAATCAAATATTTGACAAGTTTTTCACTGGTTTCTTTATTGTTTTGGTTACTTGGATTACTGACTCTAGCACAATATGCAATAAGGTCTAGTGCACTACTGTAATCGTTTATATCTTCTATTGAATTTAACGGAACTTGACTATGACTAATCAATTTAACTTTCATATTATTCTTCTACCTTGGCACAAAAAAATTCACTTGAGCATAACGCCATTTATCACCACTATAACTCTCATAGTTATTTATATATGCACCATGTAATCTATTACCAGGAAAAATGACACATCGATTGTATTTATGTTCTATAACCTTAGTTAATTCAAACTCTTCTTCGACTGGATACAGAAGGTTGATTGATTCGTTATTTCTTATCCAAGCACCATCATATACAGCAGTGCCACCATCTTCCTGTTTGTCTAGATACACAATCATGTTTAATGTGCAAAAATCATCAGGGGCACCAAAGTCAGAATCAATATGTGGATAGTGTTGTAAATTCGAATCGAAAATTGTTTTTGTTTGAAAACAATTCACTTCGAAAACCCAGTCAAAATCGTACTCACCTCTATGATAAAATTTTCTGCAAACATTTAGTAGATTTTCATATCTAGAAGTTATAACACGATTTGGAAATGCAATTTTATCTATAAGTCTACAATCGTTATAGTCAATATTATTTCTGGTATTAGTCTCTGCATCGTATTTCCACAAAGGATAAGAATTTCTACTAGTAAGATAATCATGTATATCTTCTATATTTTCATAGAAATCATCTATTACGATACAGTTGTCTTCAAAAACATAATCTCTGACATCTCTAAATTTTAGTAACTCAACCACATCGTGTGTTTTATACATCACAAATCTCCATTAATGTAAAATATTCACATTTATAAACCTAGACATTTGACCTGTTTGTGGTTCTATGCTATGCTCATAACAATTTGACCAGATAACAAACTCACCAGGTAATAAACTAACATGAATAGATGATTCTGTCATTGGTGTTCCATATGTTGACACATTTCTTTCATTGCATACCGTAGACTGATTTGAAGTATACAAACCACTATTATACGCTGAAGAGATTGGATTGTAAATAGATATTGTGTGTGGATGTTTATTATAATCTCCCATCCCCAGAAGAATGTATCCAGTCATACTGACTCTTTCCACACTGTGTCTAATTTTATACTGTTCTTCAACAATGTCCTCTACAAAGAGATTGATTTTAAACTCTTCCTCGGGGCCGTGGTTCTGTTTGCTCTTGACATCTACACAGAATTCACGCATCTCTTGTTCTACTAGAGGCAAGTGAGAATCAATTTCATTGATATTATTTGTTAGTTTCGTATAGATACTCTGTTCTATGACACCCCTATAAAAACTGTCCCCGAAACAACGGATATTATATAAATCATTATACACTAGAATGCCTCTTTATGGTTGATATTGAAAGAGAGTGAATACCTTTCATACGAATAGTCATAAAAATTATCCATCTCGACTCTGTGTCTCAAATAAGATGGCCACATCAAAAAATCACCAGGTTCGGGATAAAAATGCACTGCATTATTGAAAGTTTCATTACCGAAAGTCTTAAATTTACTCCCACTAATGGAAGTGTTTTCTGATGGATTAGCATCACGAGTAGACCAGTGATGAACTTCTAATGGATTGGTAAAAATAATAGGACTACCACTCATTACATATATTGTACCCGAGATTATCGAATTCGGGTGATTATGCTCATTGTGTTGATTTTCATGAACATACTTGTTTCCCCATAAAAACAAATGGGGTTTACCTGCAAGATTCGTGTGACTAAGGTATTGTGAACAAATTTTATGATAACTTTCAAACAATACATTTTCTAGTCCTTTAAACCAAGGTTTACTACAAAACACATCATTGATTTCAGGATAGAAATATGTGGTATAATTTCTAGTTGGGTCATGTGGGTCAAGCTTGACCGTTTCTTCCAAACAGGTGTTTAAGTCATAAATGATTTCATTTATTGGTAGCTGACTGTAATGTCCCTGAAAGAGAGTTTCTTGAAACATGGGAAATGTTCGATATTGCATAATTATTCTTCGTTGTTATCCAACCAGTCTTCAGCAGTAGTACCTTCTGACTCTGTAGTCGCTTCGCGATAATAAATGATTAGTTCTTTTTGTTGTCTAACATAACGTCGAACCTCTTGAAAGTTCTCTGCCATTTTTTCATAACCATCGGGTGTGAGAGCAAACACAACAAACTGACCGTCGAGCATCTTCTCTATCTCTTTGACCTTTTCTTCGATATTGTCTTCGGTAATGACAAAGAAGTTTACATTGAGTAAATCAATCTCTTGAGGAAGAGGTGGTTGGTAGATGCGTAGAGGTACTTTCTCAGTTACCGTTACTATCTGTGGTTCCGGTTGGATTATCTGTTCCTTCGGACCCCACTCCAGTCTTGGCATCAGGTTGCACCCCGTCAGCAGGAGGGGTATCATCAATATCCATAAGTTCTTTTGTATCATCTTCTAACATCCTAAACACTTTTTCAGTTCCATTGTTAATCCGTTTCTCAATCATGCCTGGTTTGGCACGAGCAAGACGTGTCAAGTTGTGGTCTTTAAAGACCTTCATATAATTTGATTTCTCTTTTGCCAACTCGTTATTCGCCAAGGTAAGTTTGTTCATGGCTTCACCCTGTTTCTTGGCATTTTCTTCTGCTGCCTTGAGAGATGCTTGTGCAGTATTGACTGCAAGTTCTAACTGAACTTGGTTTTCTTTGAGAGTGCGATTATTTGCTTCGAGTTGAACCACTTCCGATTCAAGATTAGATACTGTAACCTGGTGGTAGGCATATCCACCACCAAGAACAATCAAAAAAATAACTATCAAATACGGCATATCACTCTATCTCATCATCTTCTTCATAAATTTCTATTTGACCACTACAAAAAGGACAAAAGAGGGGTTTGAGGTCCCATTCAAGCCATCCCTCTTCTTTGGTTATTTCAAAATCATCACACTCTTCACAGTAACATGACCACCTTGACATTATAACGCCCTTGGTATGTATTTGTCAGTGGGATTTAACATCTTCCAAGCATTTTTAAAACTTTTATGTTTACCGTCGATAGTCATATAAGGAGTAGAATATTCAAGGTCTTCTTCTATGATATCACTACCTACAACATAAACTCTAACTTCTGCGTACTTTCTATCAACGCAGTTTGATAGGTGCAACCACCTCCAATCTTCAGCACTTCTATCCGACTCTTTTGGTAAATAAAGTTTAATCTGTTTCATAGGTCAAAACCCGTGGTCAAATTTTTATGAGTGGAAATCAATTCCCTATACCCACCTACCCACGTGTCGTTTACTTGAACAACAGGAAAGGACTTGGCTTCGGGAAATTTTTCTTTCATTTCCTCGATGGTAAAATCTTCTTCCAATTTCAGATATTTAAACTCGATATTTTGAGTCTCACAGTAAAATTTTGCATTGGAACAATTTGGACAATTATCCTTACCCCAAATAGTCACCCTTACAGGATAGGTCATTGTATTTATCTCCTATAATTTAAAATCACTGAATGTATTGTCAGTAATATCCTGTTTAATACCACCAATAACATAGGACTCAATTTCTGTTTCTTGTGGTGCATTTTGCAAGCCTCGACTATTGAACCAGTGTTGTGTCCAAGGTAATGGGTTGTTACGACTTGATATATCGTAGATGTCATTGTAACCAATAGCACGTAACCTTTTGTTAGCAATGTATTCTATATATTGACCCAACAAAGTTGATGATAGTCCAATCATAGAACCCTTTTCAAATAAGAAATCAGCCCAGTCTTTTTCCTGTCGTACCGCACCTTCGTACAATTCATACACTTCTGTTTCACAGTCCTTCATGACTTTATTCATCACTTTATCATTCTCGTGATGTTGATAACACTTAAGTATATGTTGTGAGATAGCAAGGTGTTGTGACTCATCACGTGCAATCAGTGAAATAATCTTTGCACTACCTTCCATTAGTTTTAACTCACCGAATCCGAATGAACAGGCAAACGATACGAAAAACCTCAGACCTTCTAGAATATTAACACTAATGAGGGCCATGTAAAGTGATTTTTTAAGTTCATACTCATCAACAGGTAGACCAATAAGTTTTTTCCTACCTAAGTCGATGAAATGGTCATACTTCTCAGTGACCATCTCTGCACGTTTTACAATGGCAGGTTCATTAAGAATAGTGTCAAAAACATCAGCAGGGTCGGAGTAAACATTTTTGATAATGTGTGTGTAAGAACGACTGTGGATTGTCTCCATGAAGTCCCACGCAATGATACAAGATTCTAGTTCGGGTAAAGAAACAAAAGGCAAAAATGCAATAGCAGGTGCACGTCCCTGCACCGAGTCTAGTAGTGTTTGGTATCGAAGATTAGATGTGAAGATATGCTTCTGACCTTCAGACAAACTTTGATAATCAGACCTATCTTTCTGTAGTGACACCTCTTCTGGTCTCCAAAAGAAACCAAGTTGTGTTTGAGTCAACTTGTCAAAGATGGGGTATTTAAATACGTCAAACCGTTGGTTGTTTAATGGTTCACCGAAAAATAAAGATTGTTTGGTGTAATCCACATTTTTTTTATTAAAGACTGTCACTCGTCAATCACCCTAAGTTTAGAATTATTCAAGGATTCTAAAGTAGCAATCAACTCGTCATATCGAGCAATCTTTTCAAGTTCGCCTTCTAGTGTTTCCATAAAGTCACCATGCTCCGCAACACCTACAGGGTTGGATATGAATGTTTCCCAGTTCATTACATGATATGCACGTCTACCTTTTAGATACTCCATCATTGCGTCATTAATGTGTTGCATTTTCTCTCCTATGCGGGTTTTCTGTCGTTAAGTTCCTATAGGCCATCCTATGTCCATAGATTTTTCTATCTTCTTTAGACCTTTTCTCAAACCATTGATTAAACATTCTTGAAATCATTCTATCATCTTCATCTGTACTAGCATATCTGTTTTTTCTACCGTCCCATGCTAATGGATGTTTATCTGGCCTCGGTCTATGCTTAAGGTCTTCATCATTTTCTTGCCTAAGTTTTATGTAGTCATGGTCTCCTTTCATCTCACCTTCAAAGACATCTACAATACCACCCATTTGAACATCTATTGCATAATGACAAAAAATATGATATGAATAGTCTCCAAGAAGTCTATCTCTCCAATGAATAACATTCGGTCCCATATAAAACATCAGGTCGCCAGGAAACAATTCTATTGATTTACACCCATTAAGTTTCCTTTCCACATGAGATAATTGTTGAGATAACTCTGGAATCGTTCTTTGATCTCTACAAGAATAATCATCATCATTTCTTACCCATATTTTCCATGGTGAACCATCATCCGTTTTATAATTCAGACACATTGTTGCACTGATTTCACACGATGGTCTGTCAGTATGAGCACCCAAAAAAGAATTTCTGAAATACTTCCTACTAAAGGAATAAGTTTCCACAACTGGTATATCTAACACTTCGGATAAAATACGGTGAACGTATCTATTCATAGCCACAGAATGTGGACCCGAATGACCACCGTTAGAAGAGTTAGTGTTTTCCACTCCAAATAAAGGTGTAGCAATCACTTTTTCTCTTGCATGATTCATATTAAGATTGTGGTTTTTAAAATCAGAATTCCGTTCTACTGTCAACCAACAATCTAAAGCAAATTGAATGACATCTTTTGGAATTACATCTCTAAGAATTAAGTATCCTTGAGTGAAAAAATCTATAGTTTCCTGATTTGTAACTCCTGAAACCCACCCACTGGGTGGGCAATCCATCCAATATTTTACAGTTCTTGCTTCATATGGCACAGGCATCGCAATCCTCACCTTCATCATCAATAATTGGTTGTAAGAATGGGTCTGGTTCATCCACCTTTACAACGTCTTCAGTTTTACCATCCATCGTATTGTGATAGTAAGAAGTTTTCCAACCTAACTTATATGTAGTCAACAAATCTCTTGCCATCACAGATACGGGCACTTCGTTGTTTTCATATTTTTCTGGATTGTATGACCAATTACCAGAGATGGCTTGGTCAAAGAACTTCTGCATCACAGCAACAATATTAATATAACCCGTGTTATCTTCCATATCCCACAGCAATGTGTATGAGTTTTTAAGATTATGATACTGTGGTACAATCTGTTTTAATGTGCCCTTCTTACTCTTCTTGACACTCAAATAATCACGTGGTGGTTCAATACCATTAGTTGCATTCGACACAACAGATGAACTCTCAGATGGCATCTGAGCAGAAAGAGTTGAGTGACGGAGGCCAAATAACAAGATATCCAATCTTAGTTGGTCCCAATCCATATTATACTCTGGTGCAACAATCTGGTCAACCTCTTTTTTATAGTGGTCGATTGGTAGATATCCCTCTGAATATTTTGTACGATCAAACCATTCACACTTACCTTTTTCTTTAGCAAGGGTGTTTGATGCTTTCAACAGGTGATACTGAAAACTCTCAGTCAACTCATGTACCAGTTTCAATGCTTCAGAATCCGAGTACTTAACCTTGTTCTTGGCAAGAAAGTGTGCAAGTCCGATATATCCGATACCTAATGAACGACGAGCAAGGGTTGACCTCATTGCAGCCTCGATAGGATATCCCTGATATGAAATCAGTTCATCAAGTCCCCTAACAGCAAGGTCACACAAGCTTTCCATCTCATCCATTTTAATAATACCGACATTGATTGCAGACAAAATACACAATGCAATTTCACCTTCGGGGTCATCAATATGTTTGATAGGTTTTGTTGGTAGTGTAATTTCTTGACATAGGTTCGACATACTCACCTTGTCCAAGAATGAACTATGAGTATTACAATGGTCGATGTTCATGACATACACTCGTCCAGTCTCAGCTCTTTCTTTCAGAAGGTCAGTAATTAACTCACGTGCAGAAATAGATTTCTTCGGTACAGAGTGTTTACGTTCATACTTCTCATATAACTCATCAAACTCTTCGGTACCAAATGCATCATACAAATCAGGTGCATCGTGTGGTGAAAACAAAGTAATGTTGTCATTAGAGATAAACCTTTCGTAAAACAACTTACTCATCTGGATAGAGTAGTCCAACTTACGTACACGATTATCCTCGGTTCCTTTGTTATTCTTCAGTACTAAAATGTCTTCAATCTCTTGGTGCCAGATAGGAAAGTGAACTGTAGCACTACCACCACGTACACCGTTTTGTGTGCAACATCGAACTGTGGATTCAAACTTCTTCAAGAAAGGAATGACTCCTGTGTGTTGTACTTCCCCACCACGAATCTTGGCACCCAATCCTCTAATACGACCTGCGTTGATACCAATACCAGCACGTTGTGCTACGTACCTACCAATAGCCATGTCACTGGAAAAAATTGAGTCTAGGCTGTCATCAGAATCAATCAACACACACGATGCAAATTGACGCATAGGTGTACGTACACCAGACATGATTGGTGTTGGGATACTAATCTTGAATGTAGAGATTGCATCGTAGTAGTCTTTCACATACTTGATACGTGTTTCAGTTGGATACTTGTGAAACAACACCATAGAAATTAACATATACATGAACTGTGGTGTCTCAAATACTGAACCACTAGAACGGTCTTGTACAAGGTACTTGTCAACAATTTGCTGCAATCCAGCATAAGTGAAAAGGTTATCACGATTATGCTTGATATAATTATTCAGTGTCTCCATTTCTTCATCAGAGTACATGTCCAAAATCTCTGGGTCATATACACCAGCATCAATATTACGTACAATCAAACCCTTGAGATGTGGATGAATTTCAGAGTCTTTCCACTTAGTGTTGAACACCTGTTTTTGTACGGAGTATAACAGCAAACGTGCAGCCACATACTGGTAGTTGGGATTCTCTAGTGAAATCAAATCACTAGATGATTTAACGAGAATTTTTTGAATTTCTTTTGTAGTGATACCGTCATAGAATTGAAGACCACTATTAATTTCAACAAGAGATTGTGATACACCTGTAATACCTTCACATGCTTTGTTTACCATTCTGTGGATTTTATCTAGATTAAGAGAATCACGTGAACCATCACTCTTAATAACTTTAATCTCTTGTTCGGTCATATCTTTTTATACTCCATAAACTTGGCTTTGGCAGATAGACCACGGAAAGTACATGCGTCGATAATATCAATCAACTCTTCTGAGGTCAGACCACTTCTGACCATATCATTTATATCTTTGCACGAACCAACTTTCTTTTTGTCCCATATACAAACATCATAACCATTCGAAATGACATCCTCAATCTTCTTGAGTATCACGTCATTGCGTGGTTCATTGTCGTATATCAATACAGCATTCTCTTTTATATCGGATGGTATCTTTCCAAAGTCACTACCACCCACAGCAATACTATTTTTCAAGAAAAAGCTGTCAATAGGACCTTCAGTAACATACACTTTCTGTGTCTTATCTACGTTATTTAAATTATAAATTAATGGTCTGTTGGCATCAATTCTCACGGTCAAATATCTAAGTGGACTCTCGTTTATTGCTCGTCCCGATACACCAACTAATACACCATCTTCATCATAAAAGGGAATGACAATTCTGGGGTCACTCCCAAAAACTCTGTCAGAATACTTAGGCGACAATTCAGTCAAAGTTTGCGCACTTTCAACGAATCTCAACTTTATTTCACGAGAAATTCCCCTATCTTCTAGATAGGATTTTGCCGCAGGATGAGACCAAGCATCTACTGATATTTTATCCAGTATGGGTTTTGTTTTGGGTATAAACTTGAACGCATTAGCCGAGGGCATTTTCTGTGCCCTCGGTGTTCTGCCATGTTCTTTTAACCATTCTTTCTTATAGTCTCTGTGAACTACAGGAAAGTTATCTTTCAAAAAGTTTACAGATGATGTGCTCTTACCACAATTGTGACATTTGTAAATAAAACTACCCCCGTTTGGGAAATGATATCCACGAGCCTTCAGTTTATTTTTCTGGGAATCACCACAATAAGGACATCTGTGGTTGAGGGTGTTGTCGTTCTTCCATTTGGCCAAATCCAGATATGGCATAGCCATCGACAAGTATTTTTTCTCCAACCAAATCATGGATAGAGTATATCACGTATTAGAGAAATCTGCAACTTTATTTTTAGGTACTTGGACAACATATCTAGCGGTTGGGTCATACTTCGGTTTGTCTTCCTTCACTACCATACTTGTTGATGTAACGAGTAGGAGCACAGCAAGGGGGTCAAATACAAATATGATTAAGTATATCACCCATCTGATAGCATTGTCAAGGTATTTGTCAGCATCGTCCCCATAAATTACCTCTGCAACATACAACATTGGACCCACTTCAGACTTCTGCACCAACTGAGCTTTACGTAGGGGTAAAAGTTCTTCGTTGTACTTACCAATTTGTTCTACTTGTGCATCGATATCACGTGTTATCTGTTCTCTCTCGTCGGTCTGAACACGGTTAACATAGTTCCTATCCTGTGGTCTAGCTGTTTGTAAAACCTCGTCTAGGGACGTTATACGGTCTTTGAGACGGTTTATTTTAGACTGTGCTGCACTCTTCCTCTCCTCAATAATCTCGATGGAAAGGTCATAGTCACCACTAGTAACAGTCTGTTCTAAATGTGCACGAGATAGGTAACCAAAGATACCTAGAGATGTGATGACCATCAAGACTATAACGGCCGTGACCAGATAGTATTTCATGAAATTCAAATACTTCCAGACTAGATGTAGGTATGCAGCAGTAACGAGTTTGGCAAACTCAAGAGTGGATGCCATGACAATAACACCAACCTTGGCACCAGAGAACATTGTTGCTAACCCGATAACCGAAAAGTATGCAGCGATTGTTGCAACGGCTATTGAGGTGGCAAGTGCTAGGTAGTTAAGAAACCTTACCATCACGTCTTACGAAATCAGCAAATCGCTTCTTACGTACCACGGGTTTATCGGTTGCAGTAGCAGGACCAGTAGAGTTCGTAGGTGCTTCTTCATCAACCTTGGCACTTGCTCTCCATTGGTAACAACTCCAGTAACGTGCTTTCCACTTGGGGCCTGGGTCTGCACAATTGTGACGTGCACGAAATGACTTTCTACGTTCCGGTGAATCACGTTTGATATCCATGTTGGGGTCACCGAATGTGACCTTGACGACATTTCCTTTGTCATTCTTAACGTATACACCAAACTTCTTATTTGACCCAGACGGCAAACGGAAGGGGTTGTTGAGTTCAACCTTCTTACCTTGATATTCTGCCTCAGAAATTACATGATCAAACAACTCTTCACATTCTTCACAACACGATTCGTTTGATTCTGCAAAAGTTTGGTATTTGTTTAATTCTCTATTCAAAGAAGATAGACCCGATGAGTTTTTAGCAACAAAAACCAGTCCTTTATCTGTGCTTCCAGAGTACTTAATGTCACCTTTTTTCACATACTTTTTCAAGATATCATCAACTTTCTTTTGACGAGAATCACCATCGAGATGGTCAAGCCTTACGTGGAATTCACGCTCTTCCATCGGAGTATGTTTCTTTGCCTTCTTCGTTGATTCTGGGGTACCCCATTCGGGTTGTTCTTTATACCAACGGTCTGTTGCTTCTTTAAAATATTTCATCTGACGTTACCAATGCTGGGTGACCATTTATTTTTGCATTATACACAGTGAAACCGAAATATTTACTATGTTCGCTCACAATTTCACATTTAGATTTAGACTTGAATATCAAGTCGGTTTGTTCAAAATCTCGAACTAAATTATATGTCTCACCTAATACTAACTCTTCATCGTTAGTTTCAGTGATACCATATTGTTTGACCATCTCTTCAGACAACATATTAACCTGTTCATCTGACAACTCTGCAAACTCTTTGAGTAAAGCAAGTGCAGCAGCATAAGATGCAAATTTGGACTTACCAAAAGGAACCTTTTGTATAATTCTCTTTAGATTGAATACAAGTCTATGTAAGTATGTATAAGACTCCTTTTCTGAATTGGTAGTAGGTTTGTTCTCGATTCTATTGTTCTTGTTATTAGGGTCTTGCTTATACTTTATTCTTTCACCATTCTTATCGATGAACCCCAATTCATAAGCTTTAGTATCCTCAAAAGGTGTTGTTAACATCTTAAGGATACGAAAGACTATTAATGTATCTACGACTCTAGTTACCATAGGACTATTTATAATTCTCTGAGAACTTGAATAAATTTTTGGTCTAATGGTATCTCTATTTTCCAGTTATCTTCGATATATCCAAGATAAAGGAATATTGTTTTCAAAACACTCCAATGTTCTTTATCAGAAATCTTAAATTCCATCATCCTTAAACATGGTTCGACGCCAAACACGTTTACTAGAGTGATGATATGGTTCAACATAAGACGTTCTCTAAGCACACCTTCTTCTTGATATCGATAGAGTAGACGTTTGAGATATTTAAATCTATTGAGGTCTTCATAAAACTCGTCCATGGTTTCACACTGCGGGTCATCGTAATGCTTCATTGCATAGGCGGTAAAATTTTCTGAAGTTAATTTATCAAATAGACTCATAATAAAAAGAAAAGGGGGTTAGACCCCCCTTTTTATCGATAGGCAACGGAAACGGCTTTAATACCTACTCCACCTTCTAGTGTATCTGAGGTTGCTTTCTCTACGTAAACAACCTCACCTGCTGTCAATGTCATAGAAGCAAGAATTGTACCCCCTGAATTCTTCTGTGTCATCAACAATGCACCCGCAGTAGTGTTATGTGCACGTACTACGGATGCAGCGTCAACATTAGATGCAGCAGTTAAATCACCTTCTTCGGCTAATAGTTTTACTGTTCGCATCATCTACCTCGTTGTTACGCTACGTCGATAGTAGCAGTTCCACCCGTACCGGCACCACCAGCATCGATGATATCACCAGCAGCAAAAATAATATCAGAAGCTGCACCACCAACTGCATCAACAATTGCACCTGCATTCAGAGCAATAGTCTGTGCAGCAATAGACAACGTTTCAGTTGCAGCGGGTACAGTGAAATCAAATTCCACACGGTTAACACCAGTTTGTGCAGCCGCAGTAGCAGTGATTGCACCTGTTACTGAACCAGTAACAGCAAGAGTTTCACCTCCAGTTACGTTAACCAACTCGTTGTAAACAACGATGACCTTAGCAGCATCAGATTGTTCATATGAACTAGCAGCAAAGTGTACAGCAGAAATGGTTGCTTCAGCAAGAGTAGTGGTCAATACAGAGACACCAGATGTGCCTGGAGTCTTCGCAACAAGAATTTCGTCTTGTATCCTAGACCCTATAATAGTCCGTAAGTTCCAACCATCTTCTTTAGCAAAAGTTCGGTTTTTTTCTTCTTGAGTGAGCCACTTTGGCTTACTCTCGTCTGTGGTATCAATACCCCAAAGTGCCATTATTCTAATCTCCGTTAGTATGTTAATCTATTTATGCTTTAAGAAGCTTTATTTACAATCTTCCAGACTGCATTGACCAATTTTTCAAGTGGTAATGTTTCCATTTTCTTTTTATTGGAATCATTCACTTTGTCGTAAACTTGTAAAACGACACTAGCAGTAGTTAAATCAAGTCCCTTCTTTGCACTCTTATTCTTGACAACATCACGTGCAAGTTCTATTGCATTCTCTTCAAGTTCAACCGACTCTTTCACGTAATCGACAATAGTTGCACCCATATCACCTAGTGCAAGTGTAGCATCAGCACCACTACGACTGTAAAGATAAGACTTCATTCCTCTAGGATTATTCACATTTTGCATAATCACTTTATCTACATCGTACTTATTACTACGTGACCTACCTGTCACCTCAAATGTCGTTTCTGTACCTTTGCGGATTGACGAGTTATAAGTGATAGTCAATCTATCACCCTTCTTTAGTTTCTCGAAGTCAGAACGAGCTATAGTTTCAGCTTCGACAAGTTCAGTAGATTCTTGCACTATACGACCATTCTTTATCATGCCGTGTTTCTTTAACAACATATGAATGCCATCTCTCACATCCGTATCTAATCCATCAATATGCTTTTTCATTGACATGAATGCTTTGTTAGCAACATTAGGTGTGTTCTGATTGTCTCCGATTGCCTTGACATAGTATGCGACTTTCTCAAAGTCAGTCTTGTCCATACCGCCA
>Ga0075462_10000404_pt1 | contig 13369 bp, 13 predicted proteins | sample DEB08_DNA_4_FD_71487 | JGI IMG/M metagenome (GOLD analysis project Ga0075462, IMG submission 71487) | Aqueous microbial communities from the Delaware River and Bay under freshwater to marine salinity gradient to study organic matter... | ecosystem: Environmental > Aquatic > Marine > Coastal ...
AAAAAATGATTTTCTTTATATCATTTTTCTATACCGCCTTATCACTATGATGTGCTTTGTTGATAACTACTTTCACGAAATCCCCAGCGATATTCAAATTCATATCATGGATACAGCTAACAAACTCAAAGAAGAAGAATTAAAGAAGGTTGAAGCACTTAAACTAAAAATTGAAGAAGGGTCTTGCTATGACGAAAAAAACTTATATCAAAAAAAATGTAGTGGCGATGTTAGATATATCCTTTGGGATTTAGAAGATATGGATTTAGAAGACGAAGATGAGTTCTATGACGAAAAACATAGACTTCTTGATATTTGTAGTGCAGGTGGCGATGACTTTGAAGAAGATAATTATGATAAGATTAAAAAAGCAGTAGATTACTTTGGTGTATTTAAAGCGATGAAATTAGGTATTAACGAATTTGGTTTTGATTCATTTGATATTGAAAATGAAGATGAAGAAATGTTATATAGGAAATGTTACTTTCATATGCTATATGATGCATTTGATTACACTTATGAAGATATTAAACTAATTAAAGAATATAACATTTCAACTTTTTAAAAAAAAGTACATATACATAAAAATTTAAAAAATTTAAAATCTTTTATAAAAATAAAAATAAAATTAAGATATGTACTTTTTTTAAATTTTTAAAAATTTTACAATCAATAAAAAAAAAATGATTTTTTATTTAAGTATGATAAAATATTATCAAATGACATCAAGTCTATGGGATACTATTAATGAAGATTTACAAGATAAAATTATCAATTTTAGAGATGAACTATTAGAATATGATACTAAATTACTTAAAGTACCCAATTCTTTTCTTCGTGAATACATTCAAAATTATATGAGAACCAAAGGTCGCAGACTTACTAATTTGAATATCGCTACAAAAGATAAATTATTAAATCTATTTAAAATTTACAATATTCCTAAAATTCCTTATCATATTGTTGTTAAAGATAAAGAACAAAAAATTAAAGAACAAATTAATAGTACAAATAAATTTCAAGTAGGAAGATATAAAACAAAATATGAAAACAATTTTGATGGACATACTACAACTTATGATATTACAATTGATATTTTAAAAGTTACTAAATGTTATATTACATTCCATTTTAGAACTCAATATAATGATTATCGTGAGGAAAAATTATGGATTAATAAATGCACCGATACGGAATATGTAAAATTTAGTATTTATTATATTTATAGTTATAAATTAACTCCTATTTAATAAAAATTTCACAATTTAAAAAAAAGTACATATACATAAAAATTTAAAAAATTTAAAATCTTTTATAAAAATAAAAATAAAATTAAGATATGTACTTTTTTTAACCTACTCGTTTTTTCTTTGTTCTCTTCCCACAATGACAACCCACTCGTGGTGTGTGTGCTTTGTGACTATTTAATAATTTTCCCACTTTACTATCAGGATTTCTTTTTGCATATCCATTCACAGCATCTACAACCGCTTGACCGGCAACGGCACTCTCAACACCGTGAAATAATCCACTTACAATAGCAGAACCTTCACTTATAATTTCAGGAAAGAAAGATACAAATCCTGCCATAATTTTTTCTTATCTATTTATAGCTTATATTTTTTTTTTTGATTTGAATATGAAATAATAGTCTTTTTATATCAACTGGTTGTTTAAATTCATTGTAAAAATATAAATTTAAATTATTTATTATTTTATTATCTAATCTAAACGATTTGTCTTCATAATTTGTATATTTTATAACACTAAACGGTGGTTCATCTACTGATATCCACGATAATATATTTCTTAACCCTTGAGAATTGTCATCTTTCCAATTTGGTAGTTTATGTTTTGTTGATTCGCTAAAGGTTAAATCAGTTGTTAAAATTAATTTTTGATAATGTAACAAATTTAAAATTTCATCACTTTCAATATTTGATTCTTGCGGTATAGTATATGTATTATTATTTAAACCTAACATTCTTTTCATAAGATTATTATGTAGTGTAAAAGTTACTACCCTGTTATTCTCAATTAAGTCAGTATATGTGAAAACATAAGCGGTATTATTATTTGTTATTGTTAATTTATTAGTTATATTTGACACTGAAAAAGTATGGTTATATGTTTCTAACAAAGTATTTATTGTTGATATAAAATTAGTTTTGTTATAAAAACCATCAGGTATTATTATATCTGTTGTTGTAATAGTCGGTGTATTACCTATTGAAAATGATACTCTGCGATATAACAAGTTAGTTATCTCAAATTGACCATCAATTAGCGGTACATCACTCTCATAATAAAACTTATAATATAATGATACTTGTGCAGGATTATGTGTTGCATCTACTTGACTAGTAAAAGTTAAAGAAGGGAATGATGTTGAGACATAAGTATCTGCGCTCCCAAAATCTGTGTAATTTATACCATCATTTGAGTAAGCAATTTTAAATGTAATTGTTGTATTTTGTGTTAAACCACCATTATATTTTAGTTTGTAATAAACACTATCTAAAAGATTATTGTTATCATTTATGTCTTCAAGAACTAAATAAAAAGGTGTTGAATCAATCAAAGGAATGCTATGTGATGTTGTTGCTGTTGTGAAAACTTGTTGATTATAATGTGTTGTCCCACCTGCCTCAGTGATATCACTTCGGTAATAATATAATTTATAATCTTCATTTGTTAATACTTCGTATCCATCAAAGTGTTCTCGTGTTACTCCTGATGCGAGTTGATGACCTCCGCCAGTAAAAAAATCATTATTTTCAAATATATTATAAACAATAGTACCTGGTGTTATATAATATACTCTGTTTTCATTTGTAAAAGTTATTTTATTATTTTGAAGACTTTCACTGATATTATAATTATCATTTAAAAAATTCACATCTTGTAATTTTATATCTAAATATTCGTTTGATTGTATTTGAATTGGTTTATCCAAATATAAAATAAAATGATTCCTTTCATCATAAGTGCTTGTATCGCAATAATAATTATACTCCATTCTTATTTATTAATAATATTTTTATTATCCAAATCATCTAAATTATCAAGCGTCAATACGGTATCCCATCCCATCTTTATTCGTAAATGGTCAGGTGTTGCCTTGTGTATGTCTAAAATTAATGCACCATATTGTATTGACGATGTATATTCATATGCTTTTAAAACTTGTTCTTTTGTGAAGTGACTACCGATTTCGGCACTTATTGCTTCTACTATCGCTTCTTTATTTGAGTTCTTTAATAATACGAACACATCACTTTGACGACGAATTATTGCTGGCAATGACTTAAGATTTTGACTTATTAAAAATAAATTTATAGGACATAACTCATCACTATCATGACGACTTTTCACGCAAAGTTTGTTAATAAAATTATTCCGTTTTACACTAAACGCATCAGTGCTAATTAAATCATCAAGAATTAAAAATACTACTCTTGGTTGATATAATATATTACCTTCTTCATCACGAGGTCTATCAGGGTCGTGTTCAGGGTCAATATAATCATATTCCATTAAAATTAATAATTCATCATCTGTTAAATTTCTAAATTCTTTTTTGTCCATAAATTTTGAATATATTGTTGTATATTCGTTATATTCTTCAATTGCTAATTTTTCTGCTAAAATATCATCATATATTTCCTGTAATTTCGTATCTATATCATCTTCAACATCAATTCTATCTTCATCTCTTAGTGAGGTTAAAGTATCCAATATTGAATTCTGTTTTGACCTAGCAGTACCACCAGCAACCCATATTGTTTTCATTTTACAAGGATCTCCATTTGTTGCTTTAAAACCACTATTTTCGTAATTTGTTAAAAGTTGAATGCAATTGTATGTTTTACCTGAGCCTTTAGTACTTGCACTTAAAATGATGTTATATAACGGTGGTAAATCTTTATTATTAGGTTGAGGTGGTGAATATTTCTTGTATTTTCTAATTTCATTTGTAATCGTTTTTAGTTTTGTTTGTTTAACCATTTAAAAATTTTTTATCTTTATTAAATAGATAGATAAAAAAATACTATGTTGATGAAAAGAGAAGATGAAACATTACCTGAAGATTGGACAGATGCTGATAGGGCTAATTATTATGCCCTTTGCTTAGATGGTGAAAAATTAATTGGAAGTGTGATAGCACCTAATAATAAATTTTTAATTCAAATGTCGGCACGAATGACAATTGAACAATCAAAAGGTAAATTTAGTGACCTTACAAATGACGAAATTGAGAGAATTAAACGAGCGAATAATACTGCGTTCAAACAAATGGTACACCATACACCAACTGATAATGAATTTTATTATAGTTCTAATAATCCTATTAACAAAACCGATGAAGAATTATATGAAATGAATACTAAAAAACCTGAGCAAGATGATGATATTATTCAAGAAGACGACCCTGATAATTATTTGGTTCAACAAGTTGATAAAATGCTTGAGATAAATTAATTATATGTATGTCTATATATTTATTTTTTTTCTGTGCATTTAATTAGATAGATACTAATGCCTTTAACTAAAGAAGATAGGATTGCCCTTTTAGCAAAGGCCCGAGAAGCTAAAAAAGCAAAAGCAGATGCTAAAAAAGCGGAAAAACTAGCCAATCCACCACCAAAAGGTCGTCCTAAAAAAGTTGTTGAAGAAACTAAAACATTAGAATTAGAATTACCAGTTGAACCTGAACCTGAACCTGAACCTGAAAGCGAACCTGAAATTATTGAACAAGTCATATATGAACCAAAAGTTAAAAAGAAAAAGAAAAAAAAAATTGTTCGCAAAATCGTTAGACAACAAGAATCGTCAAGTGATGAAAGCGAAGTTGAAGAAGTTATTTATGAAAAACCTAAAAAAAGTTATAAAAAACCACTACCTGAAAAAATTCAAAGAGAAGTTGATATTACTCAAAGTACACCTCAATTTAATTTCTTTGGTGATTAGTAGATAATGGACGAAAGAGCATTTGCATTACTAGATAAATGCGAATGTATGTCTTTATTATGTAGTAAAGCGACTAATAGATGGAGTCTTATTAAATTTATATTTCAAATACCACTAATTTTAACTAGTAGTGTGATGTGTATATTAAACTCGTTTGATAAGGGTGATGGTATGATGAAAATACCTAATGTTGTTGTCAATGGTGTGAGTGTTTTGTTAGTATCATATCAAAGTAATTTAAAAGTTGCGGAGAAAGTTGAATTATTTAAAAATTTATCAAATTCTTTTTTACAATTAGCACATGAAATTGAAGGTAAAGAACCAGAATTATTAGATAGATCTGCTGTTAATATATTAACTGAAAAATATGATAGTTTAGTTATGACTTGTTTATTTGAAGATATACCTAAAAGTATTAAATTAGAAGTTATAAAGATATTTGATGGGAAAACATTACCATTGCAATTAAATGGTGGGAGTGGTTTATCAGTTAAAAGAAATAGTAGAAATATTTCAAACGCACCAATACAAATGTCAAGTGAAATAGTTTAACCTAACCAAATTATATCATTTTCAAAATCCATTTTATAACAGTAATAAAAGCAATCAAAATTACAAGCATTTTTCCAACCTTCTACTGCTTTACCATCTTTAAATTTGGTAAAATGTATTCTTTTTCTTGGAATTATTATTTGTAATCCTTTATTTTTAAAATTCTCTCTAAAATAACTCGTGCATATTTTAGATGATTGCATAATTATGATAAATGGTTTATCTAATTCTGCTAATCTATTTATTACCTCTTTGCTTTTACTAAATGGTGGATTAGATACTATTATATCTCCTAAATTATTTTCAAAGAAATCTACTTCTTCATGTATTACATTAAATCCTAAATCAGTTAAATATTTACCACTTTCACCATCTCCATAGAATGCTTCCCATATAACTTTATCACGAGGTATTAAATGCTGTATATTTTCCCAAGCATATTTAGGTGTCATATAATCATCATGTTTTAAAAAAGACTTTGTATGAAATCCGGCCATATCTATTAACATATAATCTTATTATATATTAGTATGGTTCGCAAAGTATTAGATGAAGATGAAATCAAGGATTTGACAAAAAAAGAAACCATTAGATATTTTATGAGAATAGTTGAACAAGAACCTGAAGAACACGATAGGTTTTTTGATTATATTCTTGATAATGATTATTTTAGAATAAAAATAAATTTAAACAGATTATTAAAATTATTAAAACCTTTAGTTGATGATAAAGATACCAAAATATCATTATTAGAAAACGAAATTTTCGCTGTAAATGAACTGGCATTTGTTGATATAACAAAAGGTAAAGAGGTCGCAAAAGATAGTGGAGATTTATACATAAGAACATTTTTTACACCAAAACATTTAGAAGAAACTAAAAAAAATATAATAACATTATATACTAATTTATTTAAAGTCAAATTAGACCCCAATAATCCAATTCATTTAGTTTTTATGAAAAAAATGATTGATATGAGGTCTTCGCCAATTTTAAAATATCAAAAAGGAAATGATAAAGAAGTTAATGTTAAATCATTCATTGAAATATTAAAACTTACTTTTAATATGAAATCAACATTTGATTTTGATACTATTGTGGAAGGTGGTAATGTTACTCAATTTAATGAAATAACAAAAAGAAAAGCACCCAGTTTATCAAAAGAAATTAGTGGTGCTAGTATAATAAGTACGGCAAGTTCAATTAGAGATGAAAAATCTACTTTTTTTATGAATGTTGAAAAATTAGGTGCTAAAAAATATAATTTTTATAAAGAAAATATAAATTATTTCACTTATGTACTATTAAGAGAAACTAAACAAGGTTTAGCAGTTTATGAAGAATGGTATGAGCAATTTGACATAGATGATACTTATTTTAGAAATGGTTATTATATTTATTGGAAAAATTTTAAAAGGTTATTAGATAAGTATGTCTTTGATAGTGTATTTGAAGAAATATTAGATATACAAGTAGAAACTGACCCTGATGAAAAATTACCCGATGTAATACATTTATATTTTCAAACATTTATACCTGAAAAACAAAAAGAAGATATTGAAAAAGGTAATATATTATTTTTAACACCCACTTTTTGTCTTACATTATCACTTGAAGATGATATTGAATTTCTTGAAGATTTACCACTAATTTATGCTAAAGATATTACAAAAAAAAAAGAAGTCAAAGAATATAAAGCACTCATGAAAAGTTTATATTCAAATGATACACAAGAAAGTGATGACGATTCAGGTAGTGATAATGAACTTCCTGATAGTTCTCGTAGTTATAATTTAACAAAAAATGATGAAAAAATACTTGATAAATTTTTAGATTTTGTTGATGAAAATTGGGAAGTTGTTTTTGAAGAACAAGACGAAGTTACTTTAGAACAGATAGAAGATGGAGAGAGTGGTAATATAATACCTGAATTGATAGATATATTTTCATTAACAAATAAACATTTTAAAAAATTGAATAAAGATGAATATTTTAATAAATTTATATTTAGAATGCTTAATTATTACTTTTTTAATGGTCAAGATGTTAATTTAATAAAAGGGGATTATCGTACTATATATTTGAAGACAGGTGCATAAAATAAAATATTTTATATTAATAGATAATGTATAAAAGTAAAAAGACTGGTAAGCGAAGGGTTGGTCGTCCATGTAAATCTTCAAAGAAAAAATGATTAAATTTTTTTTATAAATATATTATAGTATGATTGCTAAAGATTGCGTTATAAATCCTCTTACTAATCGTCCAATCAAAAAAGACGGAGCAATTTATAAGAGACTTTTAAAAAGGGGATTACTTAATAATCCTAAAACTGATTGTGTTGTTAATGAAAAAACAGGAAGAGCTGTTAGAGCTACTGGTGCTGTTGGTAAAGAAGTTATTAAAAGAGATGCTGGTGCTAAAATTGCCGGAGCAATTAAACGAACATTAGTAAAGAAACTTAAACCAAAACCTAAAAGTGATATTTATAAAAAAGCTAAAAAAGTACCTGTTATTAAAGATAAAGAAGATACACCATTTGTTGATGAACCTACTACAATTACTGGTAAATATAATTTATCAAATAGAGTTAATTTTATCAATAAAGTTAAAACTTTAGTTAAAGATATAAAAGATGGTGATTGTATTGAGCCTAAAAAATTCAGTGATAATGATGGTTATACTGTTCGCAATATTATTAATTTAGAAAAAAGAATTGGAACTGAAAGTGCCTATGGTGTTATTTATTTAACTACTATAGCTGGAGCAAGTAATAATTATAAAATTGCTTCTAAATTATTTGGTAATAATGGTGGTAATAGAAAAGAAATTAATATTATGAATTTTCTTACTCAAAATATGATACTAACTCAAAAAAGTCGTCACTTCTTAGCTTTATACAATAAAACAGCTTGTTTAGATAAAAAATTAAAACCAAAAATGCGTTTATTATCAATTAATGAATTAGCTCACGGTGACCTTAAAGGTTTAGTTGAAACTAAAAGTGTTATGTCTAATGATAAATTAGTTATTAATTTATATATACAAACTATGATCAGTATAGCATCTTTTCAAAAAGCTACTAAATATTATCATCGTGATACTCATTGGGGTAACTTTTTATACCAAAAAAATGTTGAAAAAGGTTACTACCATTACAGAAATAAAGGTATAGATTATTATTTAGAAGCATGTGATTACACTATTATGATTTATGATTATGGATTAGCTAAAAAAATAAAAAAAGGTGTTGTGTCTCCACAGGTTTTAAATGATTATGTTAGAATTAACTACGCTTTTTTTAATGATGATCAAGAAGGCTGGTGTGAAGGTAATTTTATTAGTGAAGATTTAAGCGATACTATGGTTACTGCTATTGATTTTCTAATGGATATTGAAGAGAGAGAAAATAATATGGATATTCCTGATGAAATTATTGGTTTTCTTAATGCTTTTTTCCCCGATGTATTTATGACGAAAAGACCTTCTAATGTTATTAATAAAATTCCTTTTGAAATTTAATCTCACTATATATTAGATATGAAATATGCACAATTGCAAAAAAGTAACAACAAAGGAAAAAAATATGATATAATATTTTATGATGCTAGTCGTAAAAAAATAAAAACCATATCATTTGGTGCTACTGGTTACGATGATTATACTAAAACTGGTGACAAAGATCAAAGAGATAGGTACATTGACCGCCATACTAATTCTCGTGAGAATCATAATTCACCTGACAATGCTGGTTCAGCATCTAGATGGATACTTTGGGGGAATAGCAAAAGTTTGTCTGCTAATTACAATTCTTATTTAAAAAAGTTTGGATTGTCAAAGTATTAAAAAAAAGTACATATCTTAATTTATTTTTAATTTTTATAAATGTTTTTATATTTTTTAAATTTTCATGTATATGTACTTTTTTTTATATAGTCTAAAAATACTTAAAGATTTATCTATATATATATTAGATAAAGTATAAAAGGTATGAGTGATATTAATGTTGAAACAGAAACACCTAAATGCAAAGGGAGACCTAAAAAAGTAAAAACTGAAGAAGAAATTGAAGCTGATAAACTTAGAAAAAGAGAATACTCTAGAAATTATTATAAAGAAAGATCTGCTAGAGACCCAGTATTTGCCGAAAAATATCGTAATCAATTATATATTAGAAATAAAAGATATCAAGAAAAACATAAAGAAATGATTAAAGAAAAACGAGATGAAATTAATAGAAAAGCAAAACTATATGATGAAATTAATAAAACTATTTCTCAATAAATTTTGTTTCTTATTTTTATACGCGAGTATTAAAAGTACTTAAACAATAATATATATTATATTATAATAATATAGATACATATAATATAGGATGTTTAAACAGGTTATATTATGTGAAACAGGGGGTCACAATAAAAAAATAATTACAAATATATGCAATGTTCAAGATACAATAGAAGGTGATATATTTAACGCACCAGCAGAATTTGTTGGAGGTGACCATCAAGTTAAACCATATTTTGATTTTGACCCACTTGGAGATGATAATTTTGAAACTGAAGTATTTGTTATGGATTGTAAGCAAAATATTCAGTTATTATTTCATTTACCAAATGATGAAGATATTAAATTTATAAATAGAACATATTCTAAAGACAATAAAACTAAATATTCATATCATTTTGTCGTTGATAATATTAGAATTAGTTATTTTAATATTCCTGTTTTGATTAAACAAAAAAACATGGAAGAAGCATTTAAAGAACTTGGTTATGATTATTCAGTTTATTCAAAAAATAGAGGATTGTATCCTATTTATTCTAGTATTAAAAGAACTACTGATAAAAATAAACCATATATTAAATTACCACAATTTAAACCTGATGATGATAATACTAATATTGAAAAATATTTAGTTACATATATTGAAGAAGATTTTAAAGATTGGGATATTTTATTTCCAAAAAAAGAAGATAAACCCAAACCTAAAAACGATGATACTTTTAGTAAAGCACTTAATTTAAATAAAAATATAGCAGATGATGATGAATTAATTTTAGCTCGCAAATTAGTTTTAGAATGTTTGTCTTATAACAGAGCAGAAAATTATGATGATTGGATTAAATTAGGATTATGTCTTCGTAATATTGATTATAGATTAGTTGATGTATGGGATGAATTTTCTAAAAATGGTTCTAGTTATAAATCTGGAGAATGTAATGATTTTTGGGATAAATTTAATGAAAATGGTAAATTAACTATTGGTAGTTTAAAATACTGGGCAAAATTAGATAATAAATACAAATATGAAGATTTAATTCAATATTCTATTAATCCTTATGTTGATAGATCAATAAGAAGTGATGGTACTCATTGTGATGTCGCTGAAGTGATGTCTTTAATTTTTAAAGATAAAATAGTATATGATACTAAATTAAAATCTTGGTTTATTGTTAATGATAAAAGTAATATTTGGGAACAAGACAAAGAAGGTGTGAAAGTCAGATTATGGATTAGTACAATCGGTTGTAATATTTATATGAAAAGGACTCAATATTGGAATAATAAAGAGTGTGAAGATGAAGCACATGCTGAAGTTAATAAAGAAAAAGCAAAAAAATCAATAAAAATCGCTTTACAATTAAAAAATGCTGGTTTCAAAGATAGTGTTATGAAAGAACTAAAATCTTGGTGTGTTCAAGATGATTTCGTTGAAAAAAATTTAGATAGTAATATTGATTTATTCGCTTTCAAAAATGGAGTTTATGATTTAGAAACAAATGAATTTAGAAATATTGAACCAAATGATTATATTTCTACAACTTGCGATTATAAATATAATGAAAATGTTGATGTAAAATATACAAATAAGATTTTAAAAGTATTATCTGATATTCAAAATGAAACTGATAAATATAATTATATGATAGACATAATTTCTTTATGTTTATATGGTAAAAATATACATAGTAATTTTAATATATTTACAGGTGTTGGTGCTAATGGAAAAAGTGTTCTTGGGAATTTGCTTCAGTTATCTTTTGGAGGTTATTTTAAAAAAGTTAGTAGTGATTTATTTACTAAAAAATCCAATAGTATTAATTCTACAAGTGATGTAGCAAATTTAAAATCTTGTAGAATTGTATTATTTGAAGAACCTGAAGAGGATCAAGTTCTACAAGCAGGAACTATTAAAGATTTAACTGGAGATGCTTCTGTTACTGCTCGTGGTTTGTTCAAAGAACCTATTACATTTATACCTCAATTTAATATTTTTGGTAATATGAATGAAATCCCTAAAATTAGCAAAGTAGAACCTGCTGTTAAAAGACGCTTGAAAATATTAAGTTTTACTAATAAATTTGTACAATATCCAAAAATGCCTAATGAAAAACTTATTGATTTAAGTTTAAATACTGAATTATCAAGCGATGATGGTTTTAGAAATGCTTTTATTAAATTATTAATTCAAAATTGGAAATCTAAAAATCTTAAAAAAGAATTAAATGTCCCAAATGCTGTAAAAGAAATGACTGATGATTACATGGACGATAACGACTTTTTAAAAGATTTTATGAATGAAAATTACAAAAAGACAGATAATATAAATGATACAATTAAATCATCTGATTTATATAATGATTATAAAATTTATCTTTATTTTAAACAGATTAAACCAGTTACAGTTCAATCATTTAAAAATAGTCTTATTAATTTAGGATATATTTTTAACAAAAGTAAAATATGTAATAATTGGTGTTATATTATGAAAATAGAAAATAATCAGGAAAATTAGAATGTCCAAAAGGTGGAAGAGGTGGAGGTGGAGGAGGAGGTTTTAAAAGTATTATATACTATACCCCTTTTCTGAAATACTTTTAAAAACACCCCCTTGTCTTCCACCTCTTCCACCCATATACTAATAATAATAATAAATACTAAATAAATAATAATAATATAATAATAATATAATAATATAGTAATATAGTAATATTTAAACTATATAAAAAAATGATTAATATAATATATAATATATAATAGAATGGTATTTACTGCTTTTGATAGTTTTAATGATAATAATATAGTTAATATTGATGATATACCTTATAAATGTAATGATATGAATGCTTATAGAAATAGAAGAATTCAAGGGCGTTATAGATGTAAAAGTTGTTATTCTACACTAGCCGAAGTAGATGCATATCCCAATATTTCAAAAAATGGGATTAGTTATAAAGTAAAAAAACATTTTAAATGTAATAATAACGATTGTGTTAGTCATGATTTTAATAAAGAAAAAAGATATAATAATAGAAAAAAAGGGAAAACAGTAGAACAGGCAAGAAAAGAACATCAAGATTATGTAACAGACTGGTTAAAGTATTTTGATACAAAATGTCATTATTTAGGTGAATGTATTAAAATAGATGAAATTAAAACAATTGTTATTTTTAGTCAAGCAATCATTACTTTTGAAATTTTAAAAAAAATTAAAACTGATAATAGAAATTATAAAATTATTGTTATATTAGATGAACATTTTAGAAATCGTGAAATAGTAAATGAACCATATTATATAGAAAGAAATGGAATACATCATTTTGAAATATTTATTCCAAAAAAAAATGACATTAAATATTGTTTAGATAATGATTTTGATGTTTATTTAGATACAGGTAAAGATTCATTATTAGAAATAAAAGATAATGACAGATTGAATGATGGTTTTTATTGTAAATTAGTAGAAATTAATACATTCTTATTTAACAAAAAAATAAATCAAAAACAAATTAAATATATTATTAAAGATGATTATCCTAGTTTTATGTTTGATGACGCTATA
>Ga0075462_10000425_pt1 | contig 13087 bp, 15 predicted proteins | sample DEB08_DNA_4_FD_71487 | JGI IMG/M metagenome (GOLD analysis project Ga0075462, IMG submission 71487) | Aqueous microbial communities from the Delaware River and Bay under freshwater to marine salinity gradient to study organic matter... | ecosystem: Environmental > Aquatic > Marine > Coastal ...
AATCCAAATAAATATAGTTGGTGGACTTACAGGGCTAATGCCAGAGCAAATAATAAAGGATGGAGAATAGATTATATTATGGTTTCCGATTCAATGAAAAACAATTTAAAGTATGCTGATATTTTGAGTGATGTAGTTCATAGTGATCATTGCCCCATAACAATTGAGTTAAAAAAATAGCAAAAAAAAACCCTATCAATTGATAGGGTTTTTTTTTAAATAATTTTACCATTATCGTTTAAAAAATGGTATTCAAGATATTTGTAAGCATCTCTAGGAATTATTTTAATCCATTTTTTGTATTTAAAATACCACTTGAGTCTTACCGATGGATATCCTTTTTCAAGATAAGCAGCAATAAAGGGATGAATATTTAAATTAATATTAGTTTCGCCTTTATTAACTAGCCTGTCAATATCTTCAGATATCTTATCAATTAACACAATAGGAGCTTCAACTTCATTGACATGACCATTACTAGGATTTTGTTCCCTAGTTTTAATATTCATTTCAGGTCTTACTCTTTGTCTTGTTATTTGGATTAATCCAAATTTACTTGGAGGAAGAATTTTGTGTTTAGCTCTGTCCTCTTTCATCTCTGTCTTTAAGTGGTTAAATAGTTTTTTCCTGTTATCGGCTTTATTCTGATCAATAAAGTCAACTACAATAATACCACCCATATCTCGTAGACGAAGTTGTCTTGCTATTTCAGTGGCAGCTATTAAATTGACTTCTAGTGCAGATTCTTCTTGGTTCTTAGCCGAGGATGATCTATTCCCACTATTAACATCAATGACATGTAAAGCTTCGGTATGCTCAATAACTAAATAAGATCCTTTTGTCATTGAGACGTTTTTACCAAATGAAGTTTTAATTTGTCTTTCAATTCCAAATTTTTCAAAAATTGGAATTTTTGAATTGTATAATTTTACAATTGACTCCTTTTTAGGTGCAATTTTTTCTACATAATCTTTAATCTGAATGTGTAATGCTTCATCATTAACTAGGATTGATTTAAATTTTTCATCAAATAAATCTCTAAGAATTTTAGATGAAATATTCATTTCATCCATCACTTTACTAGGGGTATTTGCATTCCTAATTTTTTTACACATTGCAATCCATCTACCATAAAGATTCTGTAGATCTCTGTCAAGTTCAGCAACTTTTTTGCCTTTTGCAACGGTTCTAACAATTACACCAAATCCCTTTGGTGTAATACTTTTTACTAGTCTCTTTAATCTATCTTTTTCTTTTTGATCTTCAATTTTTTGAGATATAGAAATTCTATTTGAAAACGGTACAAGAACTAAAAATCTTCCGGCTATTGATAACTCAGAAGTAACTCTTGGCCCCTTAGTAGAGATAGGTTCTTTAACAATTTGAATCAGAACAGACTGATTAGGGCTAAGTACATCTGAAATAGCACCATTTTTATCTATTTCTTCTTCAAATTTATAGTTATTTAAAGAGAAATTTTTAATTTTTCCAGAGCTAACACCCTTTATAAATTTTTGAAGAGTAGAAACTTTTGGACCTAAGTCGTGATAGTGTAAAAAAGCATCTTTTTTATATCCTACATTAACAAATGCAGCATTTAAAGCTGGCATTGTTTTTCTAATCTTAGCAAGATATATATCACCAACTAAAAATTTTGTATTGTCATTGTCTTTATGAAATTCAATAAGTTTTCCGTCTTTAAGTAAGGCAAAATCAACATTGTTTGAACTTGAGCGAATAAGCAATTCTTTGTTCATTTTATCATTTTTTTGTATTAATGCTGATTAATATATAAACTACAGTTATTCATCTGTTGTAAAAGCAATTATTACAACGCGCTAATGAATATATTTCAAAGAACTTAAGTTGATATTAATGATAGTTAAGAAGATTGATTATGGATTAATCCTTCTTCTTGTGACGATTAGCTCTACGTCTCTTTTTTCTCTTATGAGTAGCTACTTTATGTCTTTTACGTTTTTTTCCGCTAGGCATAAATTATATTTTAGTTAATTTTTAATTTCGTTTTCACACCATCAACAAAAAATTTTGATGGTTTAAAAGCTGGTATATTGTGAGCAGGTATTTTAATAGTTGTGTTCTTTTTTATATTTCTAGCTGTTTTTTCGGCTCTTTTCTTTACTATAAAGCTTCCAAAACCTCTTAAGTATACGTTCTCACCACTTTCTAATGAATTAATAATCTCTTTCATAAGTGATTCAACCGTTAGTTGTACATCAACTTTTTCAATTCCCAGTTTTTCAGAAATATTTGCTACAATCTCAGCCTTTGTCATAAATCAATTTGTTTTATCATTAATAATTCAACAATGCCTGCAAATATATGTATTTTTTACTTCAATATTTAATTGCTTTAAAATTTAATTTATTACATCTATAGATTAACTTTACTAACCTTAATTATCTCGATGGACCTCAATAAGTTAATTTTAAAATGGTATGATAAAAACAAAAGAGATTTACCATGGAGAAATACTAAAAATCCTTATAATATCTGGGTTTCTGAAATAATTTTACAACAGACAAGAATGGAACAGGGAATTTATTATTACAATAGATTTATCTCTAAATTCCCTGATTTAAAGACATTAGCAAATTCAGATGAAAAAGAGGTTTTATTATTGTGGCAAGGTTTAGGCTATTATTCTAGAGCTAGAAATTTACATTTTACTGCAAAACATATTTTTAATGAATTAAACTCTCAATTTCCAGAAACATACGATGAGCTCATTAAACTAAAGGGAATAGGGGATTACACTGCAAGCGCAATTTCGTCTATATGTTTTGAAAAAGCCCGACCAGTTTTGGACGGAAACGTATTTCGAATTATTTCAAGAGTTTTTGAAATTAAAAACCCAATCGATTTAAATAATTCGCGTAAAGTTTTTAAAGAAAAGGCTTATGAAATAATGCCAAATAAAAGATTTGGAGATTATAATCAAGCGTTGATGGATTTTGGGTCGATCATATGCAAACCTGTAAATCCACTTTGTTCTTCATGCGTTCTTTCAAAAGTTTGTAATGCTTTTAAAAATGACTCAGTAGGTAATTACCCGGTTAAAAGCACAAAAAATCAGGTTAAATCAATGCACTTTAATTACTTAGTTGTAAAGAATAAAAGTCAATTTCTAATTGAACAAATAAACGAGGGAATTTGGAAAAATATGTACCAGTTTCCAGTTTTTATTTCAGAATCTAAAAAAAACAAAAAAGATGTTATCAAATTCTTTTCTGAAAAATTTCATGTTGAAAATTTAAGATTAGAACCTGTTGATTCTGAATATATTAATCACAAATTATCTCATATTAATATTAAATCTAAATTTTGGTTATTTGAAGATAAAATGAAACACAATAGAGGTGTATATGTTTCGTCTTTTAAGGACTATCCAATATCTAAATTAATGCACAAGTTTATCGAAAAATATAAATATAAATTAGGTCTATCTTAAGTTAAAATAGTAAATTAGAAAAAAATAAAAACTATGTCAGGAACACTTAATAAAGTCATGTTAATAGGACACTTAGGAGATGAGGTAAAAATTCACAGATTTGAAGATGGCGGATGCGTTGGTAGGTTTCCTTTGGCCACAAATGAAACTTATATGAATAAGCAAACTAATGAACGAGTTTCTAATACAGAGTGGCACAATGTAGTTCTTAGAAACAAAGCAGCTGAGATTTGTGAAAAATATTTGTCAAAGGGTGATAAAGTATACATTGAGGGAAGAATTAAGACTAGAAAATGGCAAGACGATAAAGGAAATGACAGATATTCTACAGAAATTAATTGTACTGAGTTTACTTTTCTGTCTAACAAAAATGAAATTCCTACTCAAACTGATAGTTCTTCATCCGTTTCCGAAAAGAAAGTAGAAAGCCCTGCTGATCCTGTTGAAGAAACTGATGATCTGCCATTTTAAACTTTAATTTTCTTGGGCATAGAATTTACATGAAAATGGGTAAAATACTTACTTTAATATTTCTCCTTGTTTTATTTTTTTCTTGTGTGGAATCTGATTTACCAAAGCAAAATGGTTTTCTGAGAATAGAGTTTAAAGAACCAAGCTATTCATCTTACAATAAAAAAAATACTCCGTTCAAATTCTATTATAATTCCAGTTCTGTCAAATTAGATCAGGCTAATGATGATCAATTTATTTTTGACTATACAGATTTAAATCTATCTCTAAATTTATCATATTATGAAATAAATCAAAACAATAAATTAGAGGATAAATTTCTAGATTTTTCTCTGATTTTGGATACTCATACTAAAAAGTCAAATGGAGTAGTTTTAAGAGAATATGATAATACTAACAAAAAAATATTCGGAAAGCTTTATGAAATTAAAGGAGATGTAGCATCACCTATTCAATTTTATTTAACCGATAGTATTTCGAGTTTTATTAGCGGATCAGTCAACCTAAAATATAAATCAAAATACGACTCAATTTACCCTTCCATTCAATATATTAAAAATGATATTTTAGTTTTATTTGAATCCATAAATTGGAAATTAAAATGAAATTTAACAAGTGGTTTTATTTAATCGCTCTATCTCTGATTTGGGGAAGTTCCTTTATATTAATTAAAAAAGCTCTAATTGGGTTAGAGGCATCTCAACTAGGATCTATAAGAATTATATTTTCTTCTGTTTTTATTTTTTTTATTGCTTGGAAGAAAATCTTTACAATTAAAAAAAATGAATGGAAATGGATTACACTTTCTGCGTTTTTGGGAAGTTTCTTCCCTGCATTTTTATTTGCATTCGCTGAAAAAGAAATTGATAGTTCTGTGGCTTCAATAATTAATTCTATAGTTCCCCTAAACACCTTGATTCTTGGAATGATTATTTTTAAAATTCAATCTACCAAAAGGCAAATAGTCGGAGTACTTTTAGGTTTTTTTGGAACCTATTTGCTGATATCATCTGGTTTACAATTAAATCCGGATCAAAATTATAATTATGCAGGATTAGTAATTCTATGCTCTTTTTTATATGCATTAAACGTGAATATTATAAAAAAATATCTTCAGCATCTCTCAGCATTAACAATAACAGTGGGTCATTTTACAGCAATTATAATTCCTGCAGTTTTAGTGTTTCTTTTTTCAGATTTTGATTTCTATAGTCTAGAAAAAGAAGAGGTGAAGATCTCGATATTTTATGTTTTTATATTGGCATTATTCGGAACTGCCTTAGCTAAAATTATTTTCAATAAACTTATTAAAATTTCAAGCCCCGTATTTGCTTCTTCAGTTACTTATTCAATGCTGATTGTTTCTATTTATTGGGGAATTGTAGATGGAGAAAAATTCTCCATCTATCAATTAATAGCAACATTTATAATAGTATTTGGTGTTATACTAACAAATAAAAAATCAAAGATTAAAAACTAGAATCTTTAATTTCCTTATTTATCTCAACACTAGTTGTCTTGAACTCAAGTTTTTGAGCTGGTAATTCCATATAAAATGGAAACATAATATTTTGAACAGATTGATAATCACCATAATTTGTCGTCACAACATTGTTATTATCATCAGTGTCTTCTGTACTCAATAGTAGTCCAGATTCAACAGAGTAATATCTGTGAGATTCTTTACCATCAACAGTTACTTTAACTTTATAAGCATCTTGATAATTTACAGAGTTTATACTAACTAGTTCTAGCTCTTCAGCTTTAAAGTAAAGTTCTTCAAAAATTCCTTTAACCTTTTTACTTTCATCAAGCTGTTTTTCATCAAATTCAACTCTTTGGCCTTGCATTTCGGAATAACCTCTTTCACCGTCAAATGTTGTCTTACTCAAGGTCATTTGTTGCCCTTGCATATTTACCTCCATTTTAAAAGATGACTTGTTTGGAAGTTTTTGTCTCATTGTTGCTTCTGGTGAAAAAGGTGCTCCAGGAATTGTGACATTGGCTTTCATAACTAGCGTATTTACAGATTCAAGATTTGCTTTTCCTCCTACAGCCTTAACATAGTTATTGATTACATCAACAGCAGTTAAACCTTCAGGAATGGCCTTGTTAAATATTGGCTTAGCAATTGAGTTTGCGTACTGATCATAATAATTTATAGGAAAACCTACTTCCTCAAGATTAGCTACAACATCACTTCCTTTTCCAACAACTACTATTCTAGTGTTTGCTATTTTAAAATATTTATTTGCAGCTCTTTTGACATCAGCTTCACTAACTGAATTTATATTTTCAAGATAGCTTTCATAATAATCATCTGGAAGGTTATTTAGTTTAATATTTAAAGCGTATCCAGCAATTGTTTGAGGGTTTTCAGCATTTCTAATAAAACTCCCTACATATTTAGCTTTTGCATTTTTAAGTAGTTCTGAATCAACTTTTTCTAACCTGATTCTTGAGATCTCTTTGACAATTTCAGAAACAGCGCTATCAGTTACCATATTTCTAACTTTTGCGCCTGCTCTAAATTTTGATACACCATATCTGTTTGATCCTAAACTAGAATAAGCTCCATATGTATATCCCTTATCTTCTCTTAAATTTTTAAATAAGTAGCCTTCACCACCTCCACCAAGAATATCGTTTGCCATTAAAGCAGCAAAATAATCTTCATCTGTCATCATTAAGTCAACATTATTTGTGACTTGTATGGCAGACTGTGTTGCTGTAGGTAGATCGATAAAATTTATTTCGGTAAGAGCCACATTTTCAGTCAAAATAGGTTCAGGGTCATCGATATTTTTACCTTTTTTCCAAGAACCAAATTTCTCAGATATGAGAGATTTAACATTTTTATAGTTAACATCCCCAATTACTACTAAGTAAACATTATTTGGAATAAAATACTTAGCGTGATAATCTATAATATCTTGAAAAGAAATATTATCGATTGTTTGTTCAGTGATAAATTCACCATAAGCATGATTTTTTCCGTAAGAAAGGGCATCACCAACTCTTGACGAAATAGCATCTATATCCTTTTTTTGACTTTTTAGTCCTTCTATTAATTTTTCTTTTTCTTTTTCAAATTCTTCTTCTGTAAGTAAAGGGTTGATTACAGCGTCTGAAAATAGATCGAGAACTCTTTCATTATTTTTCGTCAAAGTAAAAGCAAAACCAGATCCAAAACCAACATTAACACTAGCCCCTAAAAAATCTACTTCTTCGTTAAACTCATCTTTAGAAATCGATGTTGTTCCATTTCCAAGCATAGAGCCTAGAAGAGAAATTACACCCGCTTTTTCACCTTCAACAATAGGTTTTCTGTCAAATCGAAGTGAGTAATTAATTCTAGGTAATTTATGGTTTTCAACAACCAATACTTTTATTCCATTTTTTAACTTGAATTCTTTAGGTTTGTCCAACTTGATTTTTGGAGATGGACCTCCTGTTGGCATAATTGATCTGTCAAGTTGAGCATTAATATTTAAAGTAAAAATTAATGCTGTTATAGTTAATATAATTTTTTTCATTTTTTTCATTTTTTATTCTTCTCCTACTTCTTCACCTGGAAGGTATTCAATTTCAACTCTTTGATTTGGGCTCAAATACTTTTGAGCAACACTTTGTATTTCTTCTCTAGTAATTGAACGATAAATATCAATTTGTTCATTAATTAAATTAACATTATCATATAGTAAATAATAAGTTGCTAGCGAGCTTGCAATTCCCGCTACACTAGAGTTTGAATTAACATATTGAGATTCAAATTGATTTTGAAGTTTTTGATAATCTCTTTCAGAAATTAATTCGTTCTGCATTTTTAAAATTTCTTCGTCAATTTCATCGAGTAATGTCTCTAAGCTAGTTTCTCCAAGCGGAAGTGCAAAAAATGCAAACATATTATAATCTACTTGCCCTAAGTTAATAGCACTGGCCTCTAGGGCTAATTTCTTTTTATCAACAAGTTTTTTGTATAAAACAGAACTTTTGCCTCCACTTAAATATGTTGAAATCATGTCTAAAACAAAGGCATCTCTTTCAGCCATTCCAGGCATTCTATATGCAGCTAAAATAGCGGGTATTTGAATATTTTTATCATAGGCAGTTACTTTTTCTGTTTCTGTTATGGGAGTTTCTTTTGGGAAGTTTCTAGTAAAACCAGGTCTTCTTTTAACCTCAGAGAAATACTTTGAAACTAAATTTTTTGTTTCTTCAATTTCAATATCCCCAGCAACAATTAGAACAGCATTATCAGGACTGTAATATTTATCAAAATAAGCTAAAAATTCTTCTAACGTTGCTGCATCAAGATCTTCCATTCTTCCAATGTTTTCATCTTTGTAGGGATGCACTTTAAATAAATTTTCCCATAGCACTTTTAATAGTTTTCCATAAGGACGATCATAGCTTTGTCTTTTTTCTTCTTTAACAACTTCATTTTGAGTGTCAACAGCAAGTTGGTCAATTACTGGATGAAGCATTCTTTCAGACTCTAACCAAAGACCTAACTCTAGTTTGTTTGAGGGAAAAATCTCATAGTAATATGTTCTATCTTGGGAGGTATTAGCATTAAATGTCCCTCCATTTGCAGGGATTATCTTCATAAATTCCCCTTTTCCTATATTCTCAGAACCCTCGAACAATAAATGTTCAAAAAAATGTGCAAAACCGGTTCTACCTTTTTCTCTGTCTTTACCTCCAACATCATACATAACTGAAGTTATAACAACTGGCGCTGTATTATCTTGGTGTAGTATTACATGTAAGCCATTTTCTAAGTCAAACTCAGTAAAATCAACCTGTTGGCTAAATGTCACTGAAGCAAGTAAAAGAAAACTTAATAAGATATTATTTTTCATAAATATTTGATTTACTATTAATTATAGATAAAAAATTGAATCTCAAATATAGTGGTAAATGCAATAAATTATGTTAAAAAACATTTAAATATGAAGTAAAATTTAATTTTTATAAAAATTTGCTGATTTACTAATTAGCTTTATATTTGCATTCGCTTTTAAAGATAAAAATGTACGCAATAGTAGAAATATCAGGTAGACAATTTAAAGTTGAGAAAAAGCAAAAGCTTTTTGTTAACAGATTGGAAGTTGCTGAAGGTAAAAAAATCTCTTTTGAGAATGTATTGATGGTTAATGATGGTTCAAAATCGTCTATAGGTGCTCCTAATGTTTCTGGAGCTCAGGTTGACGCGAAAGTTTTAAAGCATCTAAAATCTGATAAAGTTATAGTTTTCAAAAAGAAAAGAAGAAAAGGTTATAAGGTTAGAAATGGTCATCGCCAAGCTATTACTGAAATAGAAATAAGTGATATTTTAACCGGAGTTTCCAAGAAAGCAGCTCCTGCAAAGAAAGAAGTTAAAAAGGCAGCTCCTGTAAAAAAGGCAGCTAAAAAAGCTACTCCTAAAAAAGAAAAGCAAGATTTAACTAAATTATCTGTTGCGGCTCTAAAGGATATGGCAAAATCTAAAGGAATTACAGGATTATCTTCAATGAAAAAAGCAGACTTAATTAAAGCACTTAGCTAAACTTATAAAAAATGGCACATAAAAAAGGAGTAGGTAGTTCTAAAAACGGAAGAGAATCAGAATCGAAACGATTAGGAGTTAAGATCTTTGGTGGTCAGCTTGCTAAAGCTGGAAATATAATTGTTAGACAAAGAGGCACTGTACATAATCCTGGCGAAAATGTCTATTTAGGAAAGGATCATACTCTTCACGCAGGGGTTGATGGAGTTGTAAAATTTACTAAAAAGAAGGATAATAAGTCTTTTGTTTCTATTGTTCCTGCTTAACAATAACTAAAAATATTAAATAAAACCTCTTCAAACGAAGAGGTTTTTTTATACCCTTAATTGTATATTTATACATTATGCTGAATAATTAATTATGCCAATTATCGAGGATTTAAAATTATCAGAAACTAGTAGACTGATTATTTGGGAGATTTCAGAAACAATTAATGAACTTAAAACTAAAGTCTTATTAAGTAAAAATTCTTTAAAATTACTTAATCAAAGAAAATCAAAGGTTCAGAAAAAACAGTTTTTGGCTATCAGAAATATATTATCTGAATTGTCCATTGATGATCGCGATATGAAATATGAAGAATCAGGAAGGCCTTATGTTATTGGTGGTCAAAATATTTCCCTTTCACATTCCGACACCTTTGCCGCTGTAATATTAAGTGATAACGTTGTGGGAATCGATATTGAAATAATGCATGATAGAATTTTAAAAATAAAAGATAAATTTTTAGAAACTGAACTTAACTATCCAGAAAAATTAGAGGTGGCAACCGCACTTATTTATTGGAACATTAAAGAAAGTATATTTAAGGCGGTGCCCAAAGAAGGTTTAGATTTTAAAAAAAATATTCTCGTACTTCCTTTAAACATGAAGAAGAATACGACTAAAAGTTGGTTTATAGATAATGATGAAATTTATTCATTTGAGACTCATTTTAAAATTTCCAAAAAATATACCTTAGCATTTGTAATTAAAAACTAATGGGAGAAGTTTACGATTTTTTTATCAATTCATATTCAGATTATTCAAGAGTTGATATAGTTTTAGAATTTTTTGCTTTTTGGTTTGGAATCATCAGTGTTGTTTTTGCTAAAAAACAAAATATTCTTGTATATCCTACCGGTATTATATGCACAATAATTACAATGTATCTAATGTATAAGGTAAGTTTATTAGGTCATATACTTGTTAATTTACTCTATACATTTATAAGTTTTTTTGGTTGGTGGAATTGGTCAAGAAGAGAGAATAATGATTTAGTAGTCAAGGTTTCAAAATTTACATCAAATGATCTATCTAAGTCATTGCTAATTTTCTTTTTCATTGTCTTTACAGCGTATTTAGCTCATGATTTTTTTGCTACCGACTTCGAAGGTCAAATTAAGGAATTGGATATTTTTACCTCTGGAATTTTTGTAACTGCAATGTGGTTAATGGCTAATAAAAAATTAGAAAATTGGATATTATGGATTATCGGAAATGTAATAACCATTCCTTTATATCTTTCTAGCGACAAGATTATTTTATCAATTCAATATGTTATTTTTACCATACTCGCCATACAGGCATATATAGAATGGAAGAAAAGCTTAAGCAAATAAAATCTAATTGTAAAAGGGTTGTCCTGTATGGACCAGAGTCAACGGGAAAAACAACCTTATCGATTGAATTGTCGAAACATTTCAATGTTCACTGGGTTCCTGAATATGCACGAGAGTATTTACAGAAAGTTTGGGATAACGAAAAAAGAATTTGTGAACCAAAAGATATTTTACCGATTGCGCTTGGTCAAATGGAGTTAGAGAATCAGTATGTGAAAAAGTCTGATTCACTTATTATTTGCGACACTAATCTTTTTGAAACAATGGTATATTCAAAATATTATTATGGGTGTAGATGTGATCCACTGCTAGAAAAATATGCACTAAAAAATAATTATGATTTGTATCTTTTAACAGATATTGATATTCCATGGGAAAAAGATGATTTAAGAGATAAACCTAACCAAAGAGAGGAATCTTTTGAGATTTTTAAAAATGAATTAATCAAAAATAATCTTCCCTTCGAATTGATAAACGGGACTAGAATTGAAAGACTAAAAAAAGCAATTAATTGTGTAAGTAAAATAATATAAATTTTATATTTTTAGCTTGTGAAAAAATTCTACAGTTTTTTTCTTTCAGTTTTATTAATACTTCCAAGTATTGTAAGCTTTGCTCACCATATTTTTGAAGAGCATGAGGTGTGTACAGAGGTTGATGTACACTTTCATCAAGATGAAATTAACTGTTCTACCTGCTTCGTATTAAATAACACAGAAAATAGCTTCACAAGCTATGAAGAGTTTAATTATAATTTGGTTTTAATAGATGAATTAGTCATTGATCTTTATGAAAACCACAAGTCAACCAACTTAAGAACTTTTAATTTAAGAGCTCCGCCAGTTGTTTGATAAATTTCTGCATTTTCAATAAGCGATACTAATCGCAACCCAATTAACATTAATTAAACTTTTAAATTAAAAAATTATGAAAATTTTCAAATACGCCTTATTGGCAATACCTTTCTTATACTTCTCATGTGATGATGATGATTCACCAGAACCGATTAACGAAGAAGAAGTAATCACAACAATGACTGTAACTTTAGTTGCACATGATGGTTCAGGAGTTGTTACAATGCAAACTCAAGATTTAGATGGAGATGGTCCTAATGCTCCAGTTGTTACTGTTTCTGGCCCTATAAGCGCTGCAAGTTCTTATTCAGGTTCAATAGAATGGTTAAATGAAATGGAAGATCCTGCTGAAGATATTACTGAAGAAATCGTTGAGGAAGCTGATGAGCATCAAGTATTCTTTAGTACTAGTGGTTTAAACCTAGACTTTGTATATGGTGATTTTGACTCAAATGGTAATCCTGTTGGAACTCAATTTGTGCTTGCTCCAAATGCAGCTGGATCTGGTACAATTACTATTACCTTAGTACATGAGCCTGCTAAGCCAAATGACGGTTTAGATACTGCTGGAGGAGAAATCGATATCCAGACTACTTTTTCAGTTACTGTAGAGTAAACAAATGAATTGTAAATGCAATAAGTGCGGTGCTAGTTTCAAATCGAAATTAGCACTGGCCTTATATTCCCTTTTTTCAATATGTTGCCTTAACTTATTTGCCCAAAATTGTAATAATAAATTATCGATTCAGGTAGTTGATTTACATGATGGTACTCCATTAGACAATGCGACTATTCAAATTAGTAACTCTAATTTAGAGAGAATATCTGACGTAAATGGCAACGTAATTTTTGAAAACTTATGTGATGATAGTTATTTATTAACTATTTCACACAAGGATTGCGAGTCATTAACCCAAGCCATAGATGTTAGAAAAAATACATCTAAAAAAATCAGGTTAGAACATCATTTAAATGAGTTAGAAGAAATTATGGTTATTTCTAATAATAGAAATAATTCCAGAACCCTTTTTGAAAATAAAATCTCCAAAGAAGCTCTTGATGATTACAATAGTAGGACTCTTGGTGAAGTCTTAAAGACTGTAACAGGGGTTAGTAGTTTAAATTCCGGAAGCTATTT
>Ga0075462_10000428_pt1 | contig 13035 bp, 23 predicted proteins | sample DEB08_DNA_4_FD_71487 | JGI IMG/M metagenome (GOLD analysis project Ga0075462, IMG submission 71487) | Aqueous microbial communities from the Delaware River and Bay under freshwater to marine salinity gradient to study organic matter... | ecosystem: Environmental > Aquatic > Marine > Coastal ...
CGCATCGCCGACGACGATAATCCCCTCCAGCCAGGAGAGTTTAGGGATGTGGACGTTCCCGGAGGCGATTTACGCGCCAGCATAATCCCGCTGCCGTACAAAGAGCCAAGTGCGACGCTTTTCCAGTTGATGGGTTTTGTGGTCGAGGCCGCCCAACGGTTTATAGGCACTACCGACATGGGCGTAGGCCAAGGCAACCAAGAGATGCCCGTTGGCACAACCATTGCTTTGCTAGAACGTGGGGCACGGATAGTCAGCGCCGTACACAAGCGCCTACATAGCAGCCTCAAGCAAGAGTTAAAAATGCTTGCGGCGTTATTTGCCCAAGACCCCCAACCTTACCCTTACGAGGTAGGGGTGGAAGCGATGATCAAGACGGAAGATTTTGACGCAAGGGTGGATATCATTCCCGTCAGCGATCCCAACATCTTTAGCATGTCGCAACGAGTGGTTTTAGCCCAAGAGCAGTTGAAATTGGCGCAAGCAGCACCCGAACTCCACAACTTACGCGAGGCCTACAGCCGTGTTTACACTGCCCTAGGTGTGCAGAACATTGACCAAATACTCAAGCCCGAGCCGCAGCCGCAGCCTAAAGACCCCGCCACCGAGAACCAAGAGGCAAGTGCCGCTGCCGGTGGGCAGGGTAAGTTGCAGGCATTCCCGGAGCAGGATCACCAAGCGCATATTGCGGTACACTTGGCGTACATGAACTCCCGCGTGGCGCAGATGCAGCCGCCGGTCCTAATGACTTTGGAAAAGCACATCTACGAGCATCTTGGTTTGCAGGCCCGCGTGATACACGACCAACAGATGCAGCAAAATCCGCAAGCACAACAGTTGCCACCCGAGCAGCATGAGGATATGGTTGCCCAAATACAAGCGCAGTTGATCGCCCAGTTCCAGCAGCAGAATCCGGCATCGCAACAAGGTGACGAAGATCCGTTGGTGGCAATCAAGAAGCAGGAGTTGGAACTCCGTGCGCAAGACCAAGCAGCAGACCAACAAATCGATCAAGAAAAGTTGCGTTTAGACCAACAACGCCAAGCCCAGAACATCGCGTTGGGCAGAGAGCGTATACAATCCAGCGAGGACATTGCAGCCATGCGCATGCAGCAGTCTGCACAACGGCAAGCCAACCCGCCAACCTTTGGAGGCAGAAATGAAAGACGATAAGATGAAAGGCATGGAAATTGAGATCACGTTTTCTAAACCAGAAAAGCGTAAGAAAATGGCTGACGGCGGCACCGCTGTCACTAACAATGCTACTCTAGATGCCACAAGCGACCAAGCTACTAACAGTAAAGTTTGCCGTGGTGGAGGAGCAGCTTTGCGTGGTACTAAGTTTGCAGGAGTGTTCTAACCGTGGCTTTGAAAAAAGGTTCTTCTAAAAGCACCATTAGTAGAAATATATCTACTGAGATGCAAGCGGGTAAACCACAGAATCAAGCCATCGCTATTGCGTTGAGCAAAGCAGGTAAAACACGCACTAAGCGTAAAACAACTAGGAGTTAATCCGTGACCAAGTTATTAGACAAGATAGGCACCAAGGTGTGGAGTAAGATTCAATTTGCGACTACGGTGCAGATTGGTTTTTGGACGGTATTCCTCACTTTAGTCTTTGTTGGACTGTTGTTGACTTAGAGTTACAGGGGCACAAAAAATGAACTTAGGCAAGCTGAAGGGACTAATTGGGGCGGTAGCGCCTTCGTTGGGTGCTGCGATGGGGGGACCTATCGGCGGGGTAGCCAGTAAAGTTATTGCTGAAGTTTTAGGCTGTGCGCCTGAGCCAAAAGCCATAGACAAAGCGATGCGCGAGGCAGGACCCGAAGAGTTAGTCCGTATTCGTGAGGCCGAGCTCAAGTTCGAAGCCAAAATGAAAGAGATGGAAGTCGACATTTTTGAGTTAGAAACCAAAGATAAGCAAGACGCCCGAACGCATTTTGCAACCGACTGGACAGCTAGGCTTATTGGTATAGTCATGGTGGGCTTTTTCTGTAGTTATATCGCCATGATTACTATCATGCCGCCAGAGCAAAACTCCATGGAGTTAATCAACCTCGTTTTAGGTTATATGGGTGGTTTGGTGAGCGCCATTATTTCTTTTTATTTTGGAGCCAGTGCGAGTACCAGTAAAAAAGAGGAAGAGTGATGCCTAACCAAAACATAGACCTCGCTGCTTTTTTGGGTAACAACCCTTATTATGCTAATGCGGTACCACAAATGACCGCCCAGACTGCTGCCCCCGTTGCGCAAACCACTGTTCCTAACTTTGAGAACTACGAGCCTGCTTACCTGACCGACGGCCAGATCAATGCTATGCGTGGTGGCAACCCCACTAACATAGACACTCCCTCCGTTAGAGGGCTAGACCAAGAAAGATTTAGGGCCGCACCGGTGCAGAATGTAGACCTCGCTTCTTTTTTGGGTAACAACCCTGCTTACAACCAAACTCCCGCTGCCGCACAACAACCGGCTACCCCTGCCCCATCTAGTGTAACGCTAGGACCTCCCGGAATGAACTATGGGAACATGGGCGAGCAGTATTTCACGCAAGCTCCTATGGGACCAATGCCTGCTTATCAAAACCCGTATGTAGGTATAGCTGGCTTACTTAACAGGTAATAATTATGGATAAAGTAGTAGAGATTCTTCGTCGCCACGAGGGAGTACGTTCACACGCCTACAAATGTTCGGCAGGGTATTTGACTATCGGTGTTGGGCGCAACATAGACCAAGATGGTGGGTTAGGTCTCTCCGACGACGAAGTAGACTACCTGCTCAGCAACGATATAGACAGGTGCATCAAAGAACTGGGTGCTTCTTTTGATTGGTTTAAGCAATTAGACGAAGTCCGCCGCGACGCCATGATAAACCTAGTGTTCAATTTAGGAATGCCCCGTTTAAAACAGTTTAAAAACGCGCTGGCTGCTATGGAAAGCTGTGATTGGAATACCGCCGCTGATGAACTTTTAGATTCCCGTTGGGCAGCTCAAGTAGGCTCCCGCGCAACCGAAGTTTCAACCATGATCCGCATCGGAGAATATGTGTAATGTCCGACCTTTACATTTATGAAAAAATGTTGAAGAATGTGCGCCAACGACAAGAGATGATTCAAGAAACCATTTGTTATGGTGTTGTTCCAGATTTTGTTGCCTTCAAGGAACTCCGAGGTCGTCTTGGGGAACTTGCCACAACTGAACAGGATCTAAAAGACCTGCTAAAAGAGGTATCAGATTACGATGAGTGAAATACTCGTGCCATCACATATAGCTCGCGAACAAAAAACTCCTCCTCCCCCAAAACACGTTGACAACGGCTTATTGTCCGAGGCTTATGTAGACGCGGATAAAGTTGTGTTAGACCCTAGCAAAATACCAGAAAAGGCATTGGATCGGTTACCCACGCCTACTGGTTGGCGCATACTCATTTTACCTTACCAAGGTAAAAAGAAGTCCGACGGAGGTATTATCCTCACATCCGAAACCCAAGAAAAAGAGCGCGTAGCTACTGTTTGTGGTTATGTCTTAAAAGTTGGGCCTTTGGCATATAAGGATTCCGTTAAATTTGGTGACCAAGCCGAACCTTGGTGTAAAAAGGGTGACTGGATTATTTTTGGTCGTTATGCGGGTAGCCGTTTTAAAATAGAAGGTGGAGAAGTTCGCCTCCTCAACGATGACGAAGTCCTCGCTAGTATCAATAGCCCAGATGACATAATGCATCTGTAACATGGAGCTCTACCATGCCTGAAGAAGTCCAAAATAAAGACCAGAACGATGAAGAAGATATTGTTGTCACGGTGGAAGAAGATTCTGAAGATTCTGAAGATTCTAAAGAAGAAGCTACCCAAGCCTCCGCTGAAGAAAGCTCTTCCGAAAAACCCAAAAAAGAATCTGACGATGAGTTAGAGAACTACACCGAAGGTGTCCAAAAGCGTATTGGCAAACTAACAGCCAAGATGCGTGAAGCCGAGCGACGTGAGCAAGCTGCTTTGGAATATGCGCAAGCTGTCCAAAAACAGTTGGAAGAGGCTAACAACCGCTCTAAGTCGTTGGATACCTCTTATGTCAACGAGTTTGAAAATCGTGTCAAGACAGAGTCCGAGCTTTTAAAAGAAACACTTAAAAGAGCGATTGACCGTGGTGACATCGATGCCCAAATCGAAGCGCAACAACGCATTGCTACTTTAGCAGGACAGCAAGAGCGTCTTGCTTATGTAAAGCAAGAGCAAGAGCGACGCAATGCACAACCCGTTCCACAACAGCAGCCGTATCAACCACCACAAAAAGCAAAGCCCGATCCTCGTGCAGAAGAGTGGGCAAGCCGTAATGAATGGTTTGGTAGCGACGAGCCTATGACCCTAACGGCTATGTACCTGCATAAGCAATTGACAGAAGTAGAGGGTTTTGATCCTACTTCCGACGATTACTATGCCGAAATAGATAACCGTATACGCATAGAGTTTCCACATAAGTTCCAAACAGCTAAACCTAAAGCAACCGGAGGACCAAAAGTGGCCTCTGCGAGCCGAGGGGGTGGGAATGGTAATGGTCGTAGGGAAATCAAACTATCTCCGTCTCAAGTTGCAATTTCAAAAAAACTTGGTATAACTGAACAACAGTACGCGAAGCAACTGCTCCGCATGCAGAATTCGTGAGGAAGGTTAAATGACCGAAAGAAGCCCACGCACATCCCAAACTAGGGAAAAATCCTCCAGAGCAAAGCCTTGGAGGCCACCGTCAACACTGGACGCACCACCCGCTCCGGAAGGTTTTGTTCATCGTTGGATTCGTGAGTCAATCATGGGTTATGACGATAAAAAGAACCTGTCCGCTCGCCTCCGCGAAGGTTTTGAGCTAGTTCGCGCCGATGAGTATCCAGATTTCGAAGCACCAACCGTCCAAGATGGTAAACACGCAGGTGTTATTGGTGTTGGAGGACTGGTACTTGGTAGATTCCCAATAGAGACACGTAAACAGCGCAATGATCATTTCCGTCAACAGACGAGAGATCAAATGACCGCCGTGGACAATGATCTCATGCGGGAGCAACATCCGTCTATGCCTATCATTAAACCTGAAAGGCAGTCTCGTGTAACTTTCGGTGGGAACAAAGGTTCCTCCGATTAAAATAGGATCTGAGCAATGGCTAATATAGATGCCGCATTTGGCCTTCGGCCTTATAAAATGCTCGGTGCAGGTGCAAACACCAACGGTGTTATGTCCTTCGATATCCAAACTACGGCGACAGCGGGTACCTCCAGTGTAATTTACGAAGGCACCCCCGTTATCCCCTTAGCAAACGGTATGATTGACATCGTAGGTGCCGCCGATGGCGGAACTGTACCTATACTGGGCGCGTTTATTGGTTGTCAGTACACTGACTTAAATGGCACTCCTACGTTCACTAATAAGTGGCCTGGAACTGCTGCTGTCAAGTCTGGTACGGCTGCAACTGCACTTATCGCAGCACACCCTGATCAGTTATTCTTGATCAATTGTGATGCTGCCGCAGCGGACTTAACTGTCCATGCAAATGCTGATTTTGCCTCGGCGACTAGTGGTAATGCTACTACTGGTATGTCTAGTGGTGAACTGGCTGTCTCAACGGTGAACACTACCAACACCTTAAACATGCGTATTGTCGGTTTTGCTGATCAGCCAAACAGTGACGATGCAACTGCCGCAGGTCGTTTGGCAATTGTTCAACTCAACAATCACTTCTACCGCTACGGTGCTAATGGCACTGGCGCAGGTGTATAAGGAGAATAGGAAATGGCGATTACTCGTTCCCAACTCCTAAAAGAACTTGAGCCAGGATTGAATGCCTTGTTCGGTCTGGAGTACGATAGGTATGACAATGAGCATGCCGAAATCTTCGAGACAGAATCTTCAGACCGAGCGTTTGAAGAAGAAGTCATGTTAGCAGGCTTCGGCCAAGCACCTGTTAAGGGTGAAGGCGCAGCTGTATCTTACGACACAGCTAACGAAGCGTTTACTGCTCGCTATACTCACGAAACAATCGCGCTTGCGTTTGCGATCACTGAAGAAGCCGTTGAGGATAACCTCTACGACCGCCTCAGCTCTCGCTACACACGCGCTTTGGCTCGTAGTATGGCTAACACTAAGCAAGTCAAAGCAGCGGCTATCCTGAACAATGCGTTCGATAGCAACTACACGATCGGCGACGGTGTAGAGCTCTGCTCTACTGCTCACCCAACTGTAGGTGGTGGTAACTTTGCAAACGAGCTTGCAACTGCGGCAGACCTTAACGAAACGTCACTTGAACAGTCGTTGATTGATATCTCGGCGTTCATCGACGAGCGTGGCCTGAAGATTGCACTGCAAGGCCGTAAGCTAATTATCCCTCCTGCGCTGCAATTCGTTGCTGAGCGCTTGATGGCTAGTAACTTGCGTCCAAGCACTGCTGATAACGACATCAACGCAATCCGTAACATGGGTATGTTGCCTGACGGTTATGTGGTCAACCACTTCCTAACCGATCCAGACGCATTCTTCATCAAAACGGATGCACCGAACGGCTTTAAGCATTTTGTCCGCTCTGCGATCAAAACTTCTATGGAAGGTGATTTTGAGACTGGCAACGTGCGCTACAAAGCTCGTGAGCGTTACAGCTTTGGTGTCTCGGACCCACGTTGCGTATTTGGCTCTCCTGGAGCTTAATATCGTTTCACGTGAAACGATAAAAACTGAGGGGGGCACTTGTGTCCCCCTCTTTTTTTGCGTATAGTTTGACTAGTAGGGCATCACAATAGCTTTGCAGACAGGTCTATGCCCCCTGATGTTGCACTTTCTGTAAAGCGAATCCTTGTGCAAGAGGTGTTTCTTTATGGGTACTACCACTTTCTCTGGTCCTATCAAAGCTGGGACTATCAAAGATACTACTGGATCTACCGTTGGTACTAATGTTGCGAACGTCGGCTACGTTCTGATGGCGCAGTCTAAAGTTATCGACATTGCAGGTGCGACTAGTGCAAACCAAGTAGTTGCTACCATTCCTGCTAACTCTCAAATTGTAGACGCTATCCTTAACGTGACTACAGCTAATGATGATGGAACTGCATCTACCGTTGTTGTAGGTACTTCTGCTGATGCAGATGCGTTTATCCCGTCTACCAGTGTTCAGTCTGCAGGAACTACTCGTGGTACGTTGGACACAGAAGCAACTGATGTTGGAACCACAGACCTACAAGTATTAGCAGACTTCACTGCAACTGATGGTGACGGAACTGCTGGTGTAGCAACAGTTACTATTCTGTATATCCAGAACAATAACCTTTCTTAATTAGGAGGTTGATATGGCTGGTTCTGATGTAAAAGCTAAACGGCTAACGGGCACTGGTTCTGCGGGAGTAGGTCCGGCTCGTATACGCCAAATACAGGTTTTAACGGACAATGTTGGAGCCGGTCGTTTGACTATTACCGACGGTAATGGCGGCGCTACTGCTTTAGATATTGACTTTAAAACAGATGATTCTCATTCGGTTAACATCCCGGATGAGGGTATCCGTGTGTCTGATATATATGTTTCGGTAGAAACAAATATTACGGCAATGACTGTTTTTTACAGTTAGGGGGCACTATGGCTCGCCAAGTCTCTTCCATATCTCGTGTAGGCACTAGCGAGCCGTTTGAGCTGCAAGTATCTCGAAACCAGATTTCGTATCATATTTCGTTACATAAATTTGGTTATAATTCGGATATAGGAACGTCTCCTGAAACAGTGTGGACGATAGGCGGTACATATACCTACCTTGCGGCGGCTTCGACTTTGTATGTTTCAAGTTCGGATGCAAACGATACGTCAGCAGGCACCGGGGCACAAACGGTTCAGGTGTACGGGTTAGACGCGAACTATGACGAAGTAAACGTAACGGTTTCGTTAGCCGGGCAAAGCGCCGTTCAGTTGGGAGAGGCGTCTAATTGGATTCGGGTATTTCGCATGATAGTGCGTTCAGCGGGAAGTTCGGGTGGAAATGTAGGCACTTTATACGTTGGGACAGAAGCGACACCCGCTTCGGGTGTTCCAGTAAATAAGTATGCTTCCATAGCAATTGGTGATAATCAAACTTTGATGTGTGTTTGGACAGTGCCTAGAGGGTACACGGCGTACTTGCATCAAAAGGATGTTTCAGCGTCCTCTAGCTCGGGTAAATTTGCCATTTTTACTTTAGAGGCCCGTCCTTTTGGCGAAGTTCTGCAAGTAAAAGACAGAGTTTTATTAGCCAATAATTCTACGGCAATTAGTTATTGGAACCCGATACCTTTTGCAGAAAAAACCGATATTGAAGTACGGGCGCAAGCAGACAGTGTAGGCGGGACAATTACCGCTTCTGCTACGCTAGATATTACCTATATTTTGAATGGTATAGAATTAGATGGCTAGTACAAAGGCTGTAAAAAGAAGCCCTTCGGGGCGTCTTAGCTATCGCGGAGAAACTTTTTCTGGCTATAACAAGCCAAAAAGGACGTCCGGCGGTAGCAAAAAGTTTGCTGTTTTAGCTAAAAAAGGCGATGAAATAAAACTGGTTCGATTTGGTGATCCCAACATGACCATCAAAAAGAACATACCGGAGCGTCGTTCTAACTTTAGGGCTCGTCACAACTGTGATACCGCTAAAGATAAGTTCAGTGCTCGTTACTGGAGTTGCAAGAAATGGTAAGTAACGATCATTTAGAGCACGAAGTTAACGACGTCAAACGTCAAATGGCGGTCGTCGAGACTATTTTGAATCGCATTGAAAACAATCATCTTAATCATATGGAAGATGATATACGTGATCTGCGAAACAAAAACTGGATGATCTTGGCCGGTATTGCTAGTCAACTCTCCGCGACATTAGTTGCGGTAGTAATGATGTTATTAGGTTAGGAGAAAGCTATGAAATGCAGTCCTCGTAAAGAAATGGCTATGGGCATGATGTACGGCGGTGCCGCCGAGAAGCCCAAAAAAATGGCTAAAGGCGGCTGTGCTGCAAAAGGCATGAAAGTAGGCGGTCCGGTGAAAATGAATAAAGGCGGCTGCGCGGTCCGCGGATTTAAGTAAAATGCTTAAATGCAAAGGCATGGGAAAAGTCCGCACGGGTCTTAAAGTAAAAGGCTACAAAGATGGCGGCGCAGTTAAAGACGCTTGCTACCGAAAGGTAAAAGCTCGTTACAAGGTCTTCCCTTCTGCCTATGCTTCTGGCGCGATAGCCAAGTGTCGTAAAGTCGGTGCTAAGAACTGGGGGAATAAATCCCGTGGCGGTTCGTAAGACTAAGAAAGGCGCAGACCTTAAACGATGGTTTAAGGAAGAATGGGTCGATGTTCGTACAGGAAAGCCTTGCGGACGTAAAGAAGGCGAAAAACGGGGGACCCCGTATTGCCGACCTAAAAAGCGTGTTTCTAGCAAGACACCTAAGACCGCGAGTGAAATGACTGCGGCAGAGAAGAAGTCCCGGGTAGCGCAAAAGAAGCGCCTTGGGCAACCAGCAGGTAAACCTAGGCGTGTAGCATCGCTTAAAAGGAAAAAATAATGGCTGTTTCGGGATCAAAAGATTTTGAGCTAGACGTCGCCGATTACGTTGAAGAGGCGTTTGAGCGGTGTGGTAAGGAGATGCGTACGGGTTACGATCTTAAGACTGCCAAGCGCTCTATGAATCTTTTGTTTGCGGATTGGGCTAACCGTGGTTTGAATCAGTGGACTATTCAACAGGTTACGACCACGTTGACTCAAGGTGACGCAGACTTAACGTTAAGTGCCGATACAATTGATATTCTGTCGGTTGTGGTTAGACGGGACAATACGGATTACGGAATACAGCGTTTGAGCCGGGACGATTACCTTAATATCCCGAACAAAACGCAGCAGGCACGGCCTTCTCAGTGGTTTTTAGACAGGCAAATCACGCCAGTCTTGAAGCTTTGGCCAGTCCCTGAAAACAGCACCGATCAAATTGTGTATGATCGTTTAGTGCGTTTGGATGATGCGGATAGTGCAACTAATACTATACAGATACCGTTTAGGTTTTATCCCGCCTTAGCGGCGGGCTTGGCATACTACATTGCTATTAAGAAAGCACCCGACCGGATCCCTGTATTAAAAGCGTTGTACGAAGAAGAAATGCAGCGCGCGATGGACGAAGACCGGGATCGAGCTTCTTTTAATGTTGTACCGAGCTTAGCGTATTCTAGGAATATGTAATGGGTAAGTTTGCTGTAGGTAAAAATTCTTACGGTATCTCAGATCGCTCCGGGTTTCGCTATAAGCTAAACGACATGAAAAAGGAGTGGACCGGGATGCTGGTCGGTAAGGATGAGTGGGAGGCTAAACAGCCTCAGCTTAATCCGCGCCGTAAAGTAATCGATCCTCAAGCTTTGAAGGACGCTCGCCCGGACAGGGTAGAACCTTTAGATGTTTTCGTAGGAGTGCCGTTAGTTGAGGCCCCTAATTTAAGGCCGGTAACTGGCTTTTGCCAAGTTGGCAGAGTGACGGTGGTGACCACATGAGTTTTACTTATGATCAGTTAAAAACAGCGATACAGGATTATACGCAAAACACTGAAACAAGTTTTGTAAATAATCTGCCTGTTTTTATACGCGTTGCCGAAGAGCGTATTTTAAAGAATGTCCAGCTTACGCTTTTTCGTAAAAACGCTACCGCGAACATGACGGCAAGCAATCAATACCTTGCCGCTCCTAGCGATTTTTTAGCGCCTTTCTCTTTGTCATATACTGACGGAGACGGCAACAAAGATTTTCTTGAGTACAAAGATGTAAACTTTGTTCAAGAATTCAACCCGGATGCCTCCACTACCGGAGCGCCGCGTTACTACGCATATTTTGACGTTAGTAGTTTTTTGATAGGCCCGACGCCCGATTCTTCGTACGCGGTGGAGCTTCATTACTTTTATAGACCCGCTAGTTTAACTTCGGGGTCTGGCAGTAGCACTACTTGGTTAAGTACAAATGCGGAAGTAGCTCTTTTATACGGATGCCTAATTGAGGCTTACACCTATATGAAAGGTGATCAAGATCTCATGGGAGAGTATGAGAAACGTTTTGCAGAAGCCGTAATTTCATTAAAGAACTTTGGCGAAGCAAAAGAAGTTACCGATGCTTATAGAACTGGGCTTATCATTAGGGATAAAGCTTAATTTAAGAGGAAAGAGAAATGGCTATCACACAAGCTATGGTTACATCGTTCAAAGTTGGCGTGCTTGATGGCACTTTCGACTTTAGCAGCGGCACGTCACAAGTATTTAAGATTGCTTTGTACACTTCATCAGCTACTTTGGATGCGACTACTACTGCGTATTCGGTAACTAACGAAGTTTCAGGCACAGGCTACAGTGCGGGTGGGGAAACACTAGTTATCTCAGCAAACCCTGCTTCAAGCGGCACTACAGCGTTTTTGGACTTTGCAGACGTTACTTGGTCTACAGCGACTATTACGGCTCGCGGTGCTTTGATTTATTTGGCGGACGGTGTCACCGATCCTGCTGTTGCAGTTCTGGACTTTGGCTCTGATAAAACTTCTACTGCGGGTGACTTTACTATTGTGTTCCCTGCCGCTGATGCGAGCAACGCGATTATCCGTATCGCCTAAGAGTAGGGTGCTATGACTGACGTTACGGTCCCACTCTCCGGTTGGGGATACAGCACTTGGGGTACAGATTCGTGGGGCGAAGGTAATGCTCTGCCAGTTGGTACCGGTGCTGTAGGGACTGTAGGTGTTACAGGCGACGCAGTTGTTACCCTTACGGGTGTTGAAGGTACTACGGCGCTAGGTACCGCTGTTGCTCAAGCAGGTGCAAATGTCGCGGTTACTGGGGTTAGCGCCACAGGCGAGACGGGCTACACTAGATGGGACGTTACGGTTTATCTAGGTGGCTGGGGTCGTGGAGTCTGGGGCCAAGGTGCGTGGGGTCAATCACTAGGGGTCTCCGCTACCGGCGCAGTAGGTTCGGTCACCGTAGGTGAAGGTGTTGGTGTATTCCCTGTAGGGGTTGAAGCTACCACAGCCCTTGGCAATATCGCAGTTAATGGCGATGGAGCGATAGAAGCTCTTGGCAATGCAGCTACAGGCGAGATCGGAACCCCACTAGTAGAAGCCGACGCTATTGTCGCAGTTACGGGCGTTGAGGGTACCGGGGCATTAGGCATTGCAGGTCCGATAACTACAGTAGCCATAAACGTCACAGGTGTGGCCGCTACAGCCACAGCGGGCAATGTAGAGATAGTCGGGGATTCCTCACTCGATGCTACAGGTTTAGAAGGCACGTCCGCTCTTGGTAGCGTTACCGTAGAGCTAGTTCTAAATGTAGATGTTACGGGTGTACAAGGAACAACCGCTTTAGGTGAAACGCAAGAAACAGGCACTGCAAACGTCCCGGTAACGGGCGTACAAGCAACAGGACAAGTAGGAACGGTATTAGTTTGGGGTCAAATAGTACCGAATCAGAACGCAAATTGGGTAGAGGTAGACGACAGTCAGTCTGCCATATGGACGGAAATAGCAGCATGATTAGAGTAAATGAAGCGCAAAAATTAGGTGATGTAATAGACCCTAAGCATGAAATCGAGGTGGTTTGTGCTAATTGTGGGTACGATCTTGACGAGGCTGAGGTAACTGCGGATACTTGTTCTGACTGCGGTGAGCCTTTGAATTTGAGACAAAATACAAAGATTTACGCAACTACCGTCCCTGCTGCTGGCGGCAGCACACTAGTATAGGCACTGGAGAAACCAAATGGCTACTTATGTAAATAACCTCCGGCTCAAAGAAATCACCACTGGTGATGAGGACGGTACTTGGGGCACCAGTACTAACACTAACCTTGAGCTGATTACCGACGGTTTTAGCTACGGCACAAAAGAGATTGCCGCTGACGCTAATGAAACCTTCACCATGCCTGACGCTACAGCAGATGCCACGCGCTCGCTGTACCTTAAATTTACTTCGGCGGTGGACTTAACAGCAACTCGTGAAATCACACTTGGACCAAACACGGTATCTAAGACGTGGATCATTGAGAA
>Ga0075462_10000437_pt1 | contig 12954 bp, 17 predicted proteins | sample DEB08_DNA_4_FD_71487 | JGI IMG/M metagenome (GOLD analysis project Ga0075462, IMG submission 71487) | Aqueous microbial communities from the Delaware River and Bay under freshwater to marine salinity gradient to study organic matter... | ecosystem: Environmental > Aquatic > Marine > Coastal ...
AAGTCGGCGGTCGTGTCGAAGGTGTAAAGCGGGTCGGCGGCGACCTTCGGTTCGTCAATCTCAATCGGCTCGTAAGAGATCGGTGCGGGCGCTGGTGTCGGATGAACGGGCGGCGCTGACTGAGGTTGATTCGATCGGCTTAAGCCGTCGTCATAGCCAAATGATCGAGCGGTCAGTTCTTCTACCTCTCGCTCGCTTAGGTTCGAGTGATCTGCCATTTCGTCGATCGTATAAAGACCGCTGACAGCTTCAGAGAAGACTTCACGAACGAGCCAAGCTCTCGCCCGCTTCTTTAGCATATTCGCTCTTTGCTTATGCCATGACGCCTTGACGAGGTTCATTTGTTGAGCCATTTCGATGGTAAATGTAAAGCTGTGAATCGTGCCGGCGGGCTCGTCGACTCTCTCGGCTTCAACGGTGCAATGTTGGTCATTTGACGACACAACTTGAAAGCGCCTTACAAGCCCTTTAGCGTAACAGATACCGACGAGCGCATCACTCAAGAGGGCGGGCTTGCCTTGGATCACTGAGACGTTAGCTTGTACCTTGCCTAGATGATTACCGAAGTGGTGACCGAACCATGCATGAGCCTTGATAAGATCATGAGCTTCGCGGGCGTTCGTGGTGAGAATGTTAGCGAGTCTCTCAAGCTCTTCGCCGGTCTTAGGAATCCAAAAGTCATTTAAGGTGTTCATATGTCTTATCCGTTCGTGTGTTGATTAAAGGGTCATGTCGTAAGTGTTAGGCATTTCGGGGTACGTCTTCGCCTCGGTCATCTTGTCTGACCAGTTGTCGAGATGATCGGTACACCATGAAGCCACGTCGCCATATGATGAGGGGAAGTCGCCGTTGATGAGCTGCGACACCTGGTAAGGCGAGAGAGTATTGATCAGTTCGTTAGCGCACTCGTCTTTCGGTGCATATCCGACGTCGAGAGAAGTGATACCGAGAAGTACAGCGCATACAGCAGTCGAAATGATGACAGTTAGAATATCTTGTCCGAGTCGTTTATCAGGGTACATGATTAACCTCTTAAGCCTTCGATGATGGTAGTTAGTCGATAAAGTGTATTGAACGCCTCAAGCATACTCGGCGCTGACGGGTCAGCGTCGCGGCGTAGGTCATCGATCGTCATGATTCTTTGGGCGATCTCGATCTCAAGTGTCGCGATACGCTGGTCAATCGCGTCTTGATAATCGGTGTCAGCGTCGGGGATAAAGTCAGCCTTGATGAAATAGCTTGTTCGCTGAGTGAACATATTACAAGCGGCGGCGAGTCGGTTAGCGAGTTCGACTGAGGGCACTACCGAGCCATTGACGCAACGTGAGACGTAAGAGCGGTCAGCGCCTACGAACTTGGCGAGCTGCGTGACGGTACAGAACTTACTTAAGAGTGTTTGTTTATCAGTGTTCATATATTCTCCGAGGGTTAAAGCGATATTGCTTAACTGTGTTCTAATACATAAAAGTGTGCGGGTCAACACAAAAGTGTTTACATTAGAAAAAAAGTTTATTAGGGTCGTCTTACCCTCACCTTTATATATACGGAGAGCATATGAACGCTAAACCACAAGCCCGCGAAATCGATCTTCGACGGGCGATCATGCGACTTGACCTTAAGCCCGTCGCTAAACTTGTATTCTTAGGTCTACTCGACCGCGTTGACTGGTCGACGATGAGCGGCGAAGTCAGCTCAAGCGCAATCGCTAACACTCTAAACCATAATCGAAGATCAGTCGTGAGAGCACTTGGCGACCTGGTCGACCTCGGCTATATCACTCGCGACTCTCACCGAATCGAGGCGACCCGAAGCTCGATCAGTGTTACGACTCTAAACGTCTCTCTCATACTCTCTAAGAGTAGTGACAACATGACACATAGTGACGCCTTGTCACCTAGTGACAACATGACACATAGTGACACCTCGTCACTAGGGGTAGTGACACCATGTCTCAAAAGTAGTGACACCTTGTCACTAGGGGTAGTGACACCATGTCACACAATCAATAACTATCAATATATCAATAATGATCAAGATAAGAGTGACACCTTGTCACTACCTAAACGAACACGTCTAAACCGAGATCAAGTAATCGCTATTGAAGATGAGTGTAATCGACTCAATGACAGTTCACACACTACGAGAGTTAAGATCGCCTCAAAACTATTCAATATTAAGCTATTGAAGGGGGGCTATTATGAGTCACTCTAAACCGATGGTCAGCTTAAGCGAGAGCTTCGATCGGATCATACCACACCTTGAAGCCCTCAAAGCTCGAAGCGCTGAACTCAAAGCGAATCGATCAGAGAAGGCATACGGCGACTTTAGACATATCAATGATCGAAACCTCGAAGAGCTTGATCTCGCCCTCGAAGACGCGTCGACTTTCACCGTTCGAGATATTCCCGAGTGTGGCTTATGTCTCAACGGTCAAACTTACTACCGCGACGAGCTCGGCTATCAATACGGCGGCGACTGTATACGATGTACCATCATTCAAAAGCGAATCACTAAGCTCAATCGTTTACTATTGCCGCCCGATGCATACGGCGTGCACTTCGGAATGTATCAATGGGATAGTAACGAGCAACGCGACCGAGTCGCCGCTCTAAACTCTTTCATCAGTTACGGCGCACCAGATAAGCGAGTTAAGAGCCCGAGTGTTTATCTATGGGGTTCGCCTGGCAATGGCAAGACCTCGCTTTTGTACTGCATGGCTAAAGAGTCAATCTTCGCCGACCTTCGTGTTAAGTATGTCACACATCAAAGCATGATCGAATCGAGATATGCTCAGATTAAAGGCGATCGAAACCCGCTTAAGGGGTGGTTAGATAATGTCGATCTTTTGCTCTTCGATGAACTAGGCGGCGTCGGCGGGCGAGGTCATCAAACTGACTGGCTACGTTCTTTTAATGCCGAGATGTACAGTTATATGTATGAACGATGGTCACGCGGTCTTGCGATCGTGATGACGACTAACTTAACACCTGATCAGTTCTATCAATCGACCGGTCGTAACGCTGCGATTATGAGCCGCTTCGCTGAGATGTTCGGCGAGCCGATCGCGATGACAGGGCGCGACCGACGAACGATAAGCCGCGATCTTTCATCATGGGGCGTCAAATAGAGTGAGATCACTTAGAGTCTTTAGAGCGAAAGAGTTAATCATCAAAACTAGTGAGTTCACGCCGACGCATGGCGGGTGGTCATTTATCACCCTCGAAGGCGAGATCGAGATACTAGAACATGATCGAGATACTTATCATATCGCCCTAAAGCCTCAAGCGGTCTTGATGGTCTATCGTCATAATGAGTCAGGCATACAAGCGGCGCGACTCTACATGAACCCCGATGAGGCAGAAGAGACAATCGACTCGCCATCGTCGACCAGTCGACCCGAAGTCGTAATAGTTCTTGACCGGTGATCAATCATCTCATACGCTCAATACCCCTCGCCCCTTGATTCTTTAAACATTAAAACTAGAACGCTTGTTTTGTTTATTGGTCTTGTTCAACTTCTCTTTCAGGGCGAGGGACTTATTTATCTTGACTAAGTTAAGTATAACTAAATATACTTAAGTTGTGTGTATGGCGGCGACCGGTGGTTTGTGGAGACCTTGACACGTCTTTTTTTTAATTAACTCGGTCGTCGCCGCCTAATCTTACGAAAGGTTTATTAATGCCTAGCAAAGGTCAGCGTTCAGAGAAGAAACCTAAAGGGCGCACTTCGTCGGTTTACATCTCCCCTGATACTGACGAGGTAATCAGCGAGCTCGCCGAGCGTTATAACATCAGCCGAAATAAAGTAATGCGAGAACTTATCAATCATTCGTTAAAACAATACAATCAAAGAGAATATGTAGAGGGGTCAACTCTCGAACACACCTTACAAGGGTCAAACAATGGTTAATGAAGTCACTCTCATCGGTAACGCGGGTCGCGACGCTGAGTTAAGGTCGAGCAGCTCCGGCGCACAATATTGTACTTTCACAATGGCGACAAGCGAACGCTTCAAGGGTCATGACGGCGAATGGCGAGAAGACACCGAATGGCATAAAATCAAAGTCATCGGTAAGAGCGCCGAGCGAATCGCTAGTCAGGTAAAGAAAGGCGATCGGCTTTATGTCAACGGTAAGATCTCTTCGTATGAGACCGACGGCGTCACCCGAGTCGAGATCAAGAGCTTTCGAGTTCTCGTCTTGAACGGTCGAAAAGATGAAGCTCAAGCGACACCTGGTCAGTTCTTGCCACCTAGCGAGACGAGTAAGCGCGACCCATGGCGAGGCGATCAACCTCAAGAACCTAACTATCAAGTTTGGAATCCATCCCAAACACAATGGCGTTAAAAGAACGCCGCCCCCGATCAGAACGAGAAGATCGGGCGACGGAGAACATATGAACAAGACAGATACTAATACAAGAGCGACATTTATTCAAGAGCTCAACGGCACAAGCGCGAATACTCATGATCAGCTACATCTCGGTATTGAACAAGAGAAGACCCGAAAGATCGGGCGAAGAGTCATCTTGACTGAATATGGTATAAGATGTGTGATCGCGGCTTATCAGCAGACTAAGAACGTTAATGTATCAGCCGAAGCGGGCGGTATATCAGGCACTCATTTAACTCGAATACTCAGAGACAAGAGTCATGATAATCACGCGGCTCTCGTCGGTCACTTCCCTAAACCTCGCCGTCATGGTTCAAAAGAGTATCTCGAATATGAACGAGAAGTCGCGAAGGCTTATCAGGAGATGAGACGTAAGGGCGCTTCATTCGAGACGATCTTTATCTATCTTCGCGATATTGACTTTAAGATGGCATCGGGTTTAAGGGCGAACGAGATGAGCGACGACTCGCTTAAACTTCATTGTAAAGACTATTTCGACCTATATGACTTCGACGAACCGATCACAGAGCAAGCCGACAATGACGACCAGTCATCACCCGAAACTCTTAGAGAGCGACTAGATATGATCGAAGCTCTCTTATCGGTCGCTCTCGGCTTATCGCCATCCGAAGCACTGCGATATATTACCGCCGCTCATGAACTAGCGAGAGAGTCTTAAGGCGCTCTTGATAGAGTGAATACAGGGTTTATGTTATTATGCATGATATAAAAAATAGAAACTTATTACGCGGGCGCGAAGATGTTTTATCGCAGCTTTACCAAACTTTAAGGATCGCTGACGAAGACGAAGAGCTTAAGGACGAAGCCCTTAAGCTTTACAAAGAGATTGAAGCCGCCCTCATCGAAGCGACCCGAGAGATATATGAGCCAAGAATCGCAGAAGCCCGAAAAGAAGAAAACAGGGCGAAAGACAAAGAAGATTGATAAGTATATCGACCCGCTTTTAGATAACCTTCGATCGGGTATGTCTTACCAGGCGGCGGCGACTCAAGCGGGGCTAGCTCTCTCAACTGTTAACAAGTGGCGAGAGTCAGATGAGGAGTTCGCCGAGCTCTTCGACGCGGCGGTCGACTATGCCGAAGCGGTCATGCTAGCTGAGATTCGACAGCAAGGGCGGGCGCGTGAAGACTGGCGAGCGACTGCTTGGATACTAGAGCGCCGCTTCCCCGAACGGTGGGCACTGCGAAAAGAGATCGACATGAGCGTCAATAAGAAGAGTGACGGTCAAGATATGGTCGCCGCGATGATTGAACAAGCCGTCGACGCAATGACAGCGGGCGAGACCATCGATGACAGCGAGGACGATGACGCATGAACGCCGAGCCGATCTATTATACGCCCCGCGACACCTTCGATCCCGCTGTATTAGAGGTTAAAGACGGGCTAGTGTTCTACTCTCGATCTAAGCTCATGAGTATATTAGTTGAAGAGTACGTCACTAACCTTGAAGCGCTTACTCAGTATCGAGGGTCGCCCCGTTCACATCTTGAGCGACTCGCCGAGCGATCGGCGGTCAAGTGGCTGATCTACATTCGACATTCTCAGCATTACGGCGCGATCGAACGCCGACCGGTGATCGTTGACGATGAGTGAAGATAAGCCACCGCTCGACCTTAACGAGCTTCAACGCCAAATCATCGGGCGAATCATCAGGCGCGATAAGTTTATCTCGGCTCGGTGTGGGTGGGGCTCGGGTAAGACCTCGGCTTTAGTCTTTAGTATCTTAATGGTCGCACGCGCCCGACCTGGTAAAAGCATATTGATCGTCACCGATACGACACCGCGCTATAACTCAGTACTTCACCCCGAAATATCAAAGTGGCTTGAGCCGCTCGGGTGGTTCTTTAATCACACTCATAAAACTTGGACGGATCCACACACAGGATCATCGGTCTATGCTCGAAGCTATTATCGACCAGGTACAAGAGAAGCGACACACAACCCGCTCGAGGGTCTTAACATTACCTCAGGCGTATGTCTCATCGACGAATGCCAAACACTAAGCGCCGAAGTCGCATACAAAGCGCTCGGGCGTCTAAGGTCAGGCGCGTCGCCGATCTTAATCATGGTCGGCTTGCCCGTCGTTGATGCTTGGTGGTGTTCGATGGCTGAGAGCGCGGGCTATTCACCTTTACTCTTTAGCTCATACGTTAATCAGCAAAATCTATCTGATGATTGGTTCGAGGCGACTAAATATCTCCCCGCTGACGAACGCGAAGCGATGGTCATGAATAAGCCTAAGCCGCCTTCGGGTCTCGTCTATAATGAGTTTAATGAGTCAATGATCATCGATGACTTTGAATATCATGAGTCGATGACGGCAAGGGTCGCGATTGACTGGGGCTTTAGAAAGCCGAGTGTACTGATCATCGTTTATGATGAGCGCCGCGAAGCCTCGGTCATCGTCGCCGAGTTCAACCCGAAAGAGGTAACGACCGAGCAGCTAGCTCAGATGATATTATCGGTGGCATGGTCTCGAGAGCTCCGAGCGCTAGCGCCTTCGCCTCGAATATGGCTAGACGGCGGGGTCGCTGACAAAGCGGGCAAGGCTCGAAACGATCAGACAGGTGCTTCGGCATTTAGAGCGATGAGAGCTTCGCCGCCTAAGGGTCTCGGCATGGCTTTAAGGTCAACTCAAGACCCGATTAGGATAGACATACTGAACGGCGTTCAACGACTGAAGAGAGCCTTCGCGAATCGTCGCTATCTCATCACCCGCGATGTGTGGGAACGAGGAGAGCGGGCGTCGGGTAACTCACTGAGAAAAGCGCTCGGCTCTTATGCGTGGGATCGTAACGACAAGCCGATCAAAGACGGGCGAGAAGACCCTCTAGACGCGCTGCGATATGATTGTATCTTCTATAACTGGCATGATACCGCGGTCGATCAAAGATCTTATACACCTCGGTCGAAGAGTGATAAGAAGAACCGAAGAGTAAGAGTCGGCGGCGGGTCAAAACAATCATTCTAAGGGGCGATCAATGGAACTAAGAGAGCGTCAACTTGCGATCGTCTTACTTGACCTCATCGGCTCAACGGCGTTCGTTCAAAGAGTCGGCGCGATGAAGGCGGCGAAGTGGCTTCAGTATCATGACCGCTTAACCCGCTCTCTACTCTATAAGTTCAACGGGCGAGAGATAGACCGAAGTGACGGTTTTATGCTTTCGTTTGATCGATGTATCGACGCGGTGAACTTCGGTCTACATTATCAAGCGAGTATACCCGCCAAGACGACCCTTCAATGTAGAATCGGGATACACTGGGGTAAGGTCGTCGAAGTCAAACAAGATGAACTCTATACAATGACGGGCGCGAAAGGCGTTGAGCTCGAAGGCATATCAAAGAACATAGCGGCTAGAACTATGAGCTTATGTGGGGCGGGTCAAGTACTACTCACCAAAGAAGCGATGATCGCGGTAAAGCATAGAACGAACCCATTTACGCCTAAAAATACAAGATACGCCCTCGCCGGTGAGTACAGGTTTAAGGGCGTCGCAGAGACTCAGATTATCTATACAGTCGGGCAAACGATAGAATCTCTTCAACCCCCGAAGGGTAGCGATAAAGTCAAGCGACTAGGCGGGGCGAAGCGCATTAAGTCACGCCTTCGAGATAAGAAGCTCACCGAGCTCGTCACCTTCCTGATCACCAGGTCGGGCTTGATCGCTAGCTTCTATCTTCTCAGCATACTCGCCCCGATCTTAGTTGACCCTCGCTTAAGGTTATTGAACGGGCTTGATATGTGGTTCTTTTGGATTGATCACGTCGTCGATATTCTTAGCCCCGTCATTAACCTTATAAAGATGATCATAGGTGAATCATGAGCGAAGAGACCCCGACTAATAAAGAGTTGATACAGGATCAGAAGTCAAAGCGAGGCTGGTACTTTTCGGTCGGCTTCTTAATCATCGTTGTCGGCTTGATCCTATTTCTCACTTATGTAAAGATCGTCGATGAGAATCGTGACGTCTTGGTCGGTATCCTTGGTATGATAACCGGCTCAATCTCTTCAATGATGGCGATCGCTTCAGGGCGTGACCCTTCGGAGGTCGAAGAGCTAAAAGACAAGCTAGCGAAGAGCGACGCCGACCGCGCCGCTTTAATCGCTCGTCTTCGCGACGCTCAAATACAGCTACAACTAAAACAAGATCACTTACATGATCTTCAAACGGCAGTGATTAACAAGCTCTCGCTCTTCGCCAAAGATCGACCCGTTAAGCATAAGACCGCCGACGACGTCATACTTGACCCGACCGTCGAAGAGTGGTTGCCGTAGAACATGGTAGAACAAGGTAGAACATATGAACGAGACACCAGAGCAGAGAGAAGCGCGACGCAAGTATCATAGAGAGTATGACCGCAAAAGACGCGAAGCGGAGACGCCCGAACAGAGAGAAGCGCGACTCGCTAAAAAACGAGAATATAAGCGAAAGCGCCGACAAGAAGCCAAAGAGGCGAAGGGCGGTCAAGCTAATGGATCGTAACGCATACATGAGAGAGTATAATCGCCGCCGATACGAAGCCGAGACACCGATAGAGAGAGAAGAGCGCCTCGCCTATGGTCGCCTGATGCATCGAATCAAAAGAGAAGCCGAGACCGCCGAGCAGAGAGAAGCGCGAATCGCTAAAGAGCGAGAGAGACGCCGCCGCCGATACGAAGCAGAGACACCGATAGAGAGAGAAGAGCGCCTCGCTTATGGTCGCCTGATGTATCGAATCAGAAGAGAAGCCGAGAGCCCCGAGCAGAGAGAAGCGCGACGCAAGTATCATAGAGAGTATGACCGCAAAAGACGCGAAGCGGAGACGCCCGAACAGAGAGAAGCGCGACTCATAAAACAGAGAGAATATAACAGTAAGCGAAAGGCGATTCATGATCATTGAATGTTATAGCGACGGGGTCGGCTCAGTTGAGTTGATCGATCATATGGGTGACGACAAGAGAGCGGTAGACGCCGCCCGAGTCTCATTCATGAGAGATGACACCGAGGCGGAGCTCGTCGACAAAGATAAACGACTAATTAAGTTCTTGATCGATCATAAGCATACATCGCCCTTTGAACACATGGTCGTGACCTTCCGTATCACTTGCCCGCTCTTCGTGCGCTCTCAGATTATGAGACACCGCACCTTTAGCTATAACGAGGTAAGCCGCCGCTATACCTCAGAGCGCCTTAAGTTTTGGAAGCCCGCCGAGATTAGATCTCAAAGCTCGTCTAATCTTCAATGCTCTGACGGTCTACTTGAACCGAAGGTCGGCGGCGACGCGAAGCGCTTGATCAGTGAGTTGATAGATTCAATCGCTGAAGTTTACCAGGTCTTAATCAACGTCGGCGTATCAAGAGAGCAAGCGCGGGCGGTCTTGCCTCAGTCGACTTATACAGAGTTCTATATGACGGGTAATCTTATGAACTGGTGTAAGTTCTTAAGGCTTCGTCTCGACTCGCACGCACAACCCGAAACGAGAGAGATAGCCGAGGCAATCGAAACGATCTTGATTGAGCTTTACCCCGTCACGATGGCGACCGCCTTAAAATAGACGAACCCCTATTGATGGGTGTAGGTGGCAGCCTATTTTTATCACTCATCAATAAGGGTCTTCACCCGACAATGACCCACGCCTACCAAGCAAGCGGTCATCGTCAGAAAGTGTTATAGAGCTATAGTCTGTCGAATCGATGGTTTCAATAATAAAATGAGGGTCGCGGCGGTATTAAGTGGTTAAAAGTTTGTTCGATTGCTTTGTATCACTTCACCGCGACCGATAAGAATCTACCTCATATACTGAACAAAATATACGTATTATTGCCAAAACCTTAAACGGCGCTTATAATAGGTCTACTGCTCAAGTTTTCAGTATCGGGGCGCTATGTCTAGCAATAGAGAAGATAATCGCGATCTAAGCCATATGAAGGCTAAATACCCGCGCTTCAAAACGAGGGGTATTACAGGCACTCAGTTAAGCGGCGGTGTCATCTCAGGTAAAGAGCGTAACGCATCTTTGACCGGTCTTAATTGGGTAAGCGAAGCCGAAGAGATGTTAAGAACCGACCCGATCGTCCGTCGGTCTTGGCATATGCTTAAACAGACTCTTCTTTCGGCGTCTTGGCGATTCGAGCCAGGTGTTGAAAATGACCCCGTCGCTAATGAGCTCGCCGCCTTCATGAATGAGGCGTTCGGCTTCGATGGTTACGCCGGTCAGATGACTTCGTCTTTTGAAGATCAACTCGCTTACTTACTTGAGTTTATCCCCGTCGGCTATCGATACGCCGAAGAGGTTTACAGGGTCGGCACTGATACCCGAGGTCGCGCCCGAATATGGTTAGATCATTATGCTGACCGCGAACCGTCAGCGCATAATCGATGGTTAAGCCGAGATAATCAGAATCTCGATGGCGTACTACAAAACACCGTCGGCATTACTCACACACCTGAACCGATACCCGCTAACAAGCTATTACTCTTGACCCTTAACAGGACGGGGTCAAACTTCGAGGGCGTCGGCATGCTTCGCCCGGTTTGGTGGTGGTGGCGTACTAAACAACGGGTAAGTAATCTAATGTGTATCGGCGTTGATCGGTGGGCTATCCCGACGCCAGTCGTTAAGGTCGATCGCTCTCAAGCTGAATCACTCGGCTTGACCGATGGCGACATTGACGCGATGATCGATGACGCCGAAGCGCAAGCTCAAGCGTTTATCTCTACCGAGCAAAGTTACTTAGTACAAACGGGCGCGGTCAGCTTCGAGGCGTACTCGGCTCAATCGAATTTCACCGCCGCCCCGCTCGAAGTTATCACTAAATGCGACGCACAAATAAGCGCCGCTTTCTTAGCTCAGTTCGCCGACCTCGGTAACACTGAAACGGGCGCTCGGTCAGTAGGTGAGATACATCTAAGCGTCTTTAGACGAGCCGCGATTAATCTATGTGATATCATCGCAAGTCAGATCAACGGCGTCGATCGTCGCGGGGCGGGTACAGTCGGTCGACTGATTCGATGGAACTTCGGCTCGGTTGACCCCTCGAAGCTACCTAAGCTCACACACACAGGTCTTGATACTGACGATCTCGCCGAATCAATAAACTCTTTACCGACTCTAGTGACCGCCGGTCTTTTGACTCCCGATGATGAACTAGAGAGAGCGATTCGAGATCGACTCGGCGCGGGTGATCTACCCGAAGACGCGCAGCGGTCAGCGATGGAGAGAACCTTACAGGCGAGCAAGGGCGGCGGCGGTGCGATCGCCTCACTTGCTGAACAGCTTATCGCAAGGCGTCGACATGGTTAAGCGTAGAACTCAAGCGCAAACACCAGCGCCGAAAAAAGATCAAGTCGAGGGGTCGAAGGTTAACCCGAAGGGCTCGGCGTCGGGATCACGCGGGGGTATTGAGATAAGCGACTCATCGGTCAAGGCGCTTGAGAATATGCGCGACAAACATAATGATCGATATAAAGCGAAGTCTAAGAAGGTTGATCTCGGCACGCTTAAAGCAGTGTTTAGAAGAGGTGCGGGCGCTTTCTCTGTCTCTCATCGACCAGGAATGACTCGTAATCAATGGGCTCTCGCCCGCGTTCGTACATTCTTAAAGCTCGTCGGTACAGGTGAGCGAAAGAAGAGCTATACGACGGATCTTGATCTATTACCTAAAGGTCACCCTCAAAGAAGCGAAGCCGATAAGCGAACCGAACTAGCGCCTAAGAAATACGATCATATTGACTTCACCCCGCCTAAAGACGTTCAAGAAGCGGCGGCGAGGGCGCTTGAAGTTCGAGCCTCTAAACCTCCAAGTCAAAAAGGTCTAACGGCGGTCGGCGTCGCCCGAGCTCGTGACCTTGCAAACGGTCGCACTGTATCACCCGAGACCGCAAAGCGTATGCTTGCATACTTTACCCGTCATGAGATCGATAAACAGTCGCCGAAGTGGGACGACTGGTCTAAGGGTCGTATCGCTTGGGGTGCATGGGGCGGCGACCCTGGTTATCGGTGGGCTAAAAAGATCGTTAACCAAATGAAGCGAGCAGATGAAAAGATGAATACTCTTAGAGCATATAGCGAAGCGGGCGAGTTAGAGCTTACTCGCGATGATGATGAGCGCGACGACGGCTTGATCGTCGGTCGCCCTTTCAAAACTTTAGCACTCGGGCAAGTCACCTCACGAATGAACGGCGAGAACATCGGTCAAGAGATCGATCAAAACTTACTCGCCGAGATCGTCAGAGTATATAATGAGCGTCGTGAGCATGACCCCGTCGTCATTGACTGGCAACACGCAACAAGCCCGTTTAGCGGTGGCACGCCCGCACCGCCTGAGAGTGGTAATGCTCTCGGCTTGATCATCGGTCTTGAGCTTCGAGATGATGGTCTCTACGCAATACCCGCATATAACGAGCGTGGGCTCGAAGTCGTAACGAGCGCCGGCGGCGTTCTTTGGTCTTCACCCGAGTTTATTACAGGCGAGGTATTTAGCCGCGACGGCGGCGAGAAGATCGGCGACGCTCAACTCTTAGCCGTAACACTCACCCCCCGCCCCGCACAATCTAACAA
>Ga0075462_10000441_pt1 | contig 12933 bp, 9 predicted proteins | sample DEB08_DNA_4_FD_71487 | JGI IMG/M metagenome (GOLD analysis project Ga0075462, IMG submission 71487) | Aqueous microbial communities from the Delaware River and Bay under freshwater to marine salinity gradient to study organic matter... | ecosystem: Environmental > Aquatic > Marine > Coastal ...
TTGAAAAGGTTTGGCCTTGGAATAAAAGTTTCTCTGTAGAATTATCAAATCTTAATTTATTCCTGTCTGTTTCTCTTGTAATTTTAGGTTTTATTATAGTTTTTCTGTTAGAAAAAACAAAAAACGTAAAATGACTGATAAAAAATCAATATCTAAATATTTAAAAATTCTGATTAATGGGATATTGATGGGAACTGCCAATAAAATTCCGGGAGTTTCAGGAGGCTTAGTTGCAATTGCAATTGGTTTTTACGAAGAATTGATTTTTAGTTTAAAAAGATTTGATAAAACAGCCTTAAAACATCTATTGAAGGCTGAATTCAAATGTTTTTTTAAACATGTCAATGGTAAATTTTTATTTCTTATTCTTTTAGGTATCGTAATTAGCTACTTTTCAACATCAAAGTTATTAGAAATCTTGTTAAATAATTTTGAAATATATGTTTGGAGTCTATTTTTTGGTTTAGTAATCGGAACTATTTTTCACCTAAGATCAATTATCGAAATAAATAATTTTAAAAATATTTGCTTTATTATTTTGGGAGCTTCAATTGGTATTTTTTTAAGTTTTGCAAATCCCGCACAGGAAAACGATAACTTATATTTTGTATTTATTTGCGGAATAATTAGTGTAAGTGGAATGATTTTACCAGGTCTCTCAGGCTCATTTTTACTTATGCTGTTAGGAAATTATGTGTTACTACTAGTTGACTCTGTTAATGCTTTATATGACAGTATTAATGAAGTTATTAGTGGTGACTTTTCAAATTTATACAGTGATGAACGTATCAATTATATAAAAGTTTTATCAGTGTTTACTCTTGGATCAATAACTGGACTAGTTTCGTTATCTAAAATTTTAGGTTATCTATTGAGTAAATTTAATCAACTTTGTAATTCTATTATTTTTGGTTTTATAATAGGTTCTTTAGGTGTAATTTGGCCTTGGAAATCCACTTTAAGTATTGAAAATGAATATAAAATAGTAAGATATCTTCCCGAGATAAATTATGAAACATTTTACGCTATTCTATTCATATGTACTGGGATAGCCATAGTTATATTTTTAAGTAGTTATGAAAAAAAGTAAAACCTTCGGACTAATAGGAAAAAACATTGATTATAGTTTTTCAAAAAGATTCTTTATAAAAAAATTTGAAAAGGAAAATCTGAATCACAGCTATACAAACTTTGATATTAAAAATCTATCAAATATTGAATCAATTTTACAAAATGATAAATTATCTGGGTTTAATGTTACTATTCCCTATAAAGAAGATATTATAAAATTTCTTGATGAAATTGATGAGGTAGCAACAACTATTGGGGCGGTAAACACGATAAAAAAAATTGATAATAAAAATATAGGCTACAATACCGACCATTTAGGATTTGAAAAGTCATTACTTTCTTTGACTGAAAAGAAAAAACCTAAAAATGCGTTAATCCTTGGAAGTGGAGGTGCTTCTAAAGCAATCAAATATGTGCTAAAAAAATTAAATATTAATTATAAAACCGTTTCAAGAGATATAGGTAAATCTGAATTTATTTATGAAAATTTGAATAATGAGATAATAAATAGGTTTAAATTGATAATAAACTGCTCCCCTGTTGGAACTTTTCCCAAAATAAAAAACTGTCCAAATATTCCTTACAACTCTTTGACTAAAGAACATATTTTGTATGATTTGGTTTACAACCCAATTGAAACACTTTTTTTAAAAAAAGGAAAGGAATTGGGATGTAAAACAAAAAACGGTTTAGAGATGCTTGAAATTCAGGCAAATGAATCATGGAAAATATGGAATAATTAATTGATCGTTCCTGAACCTATCAGCTCATCATCAAGATACCAACTTACAAATTGACCACTTGTAACTGATGATATTGGTTTATCAAATAAAATATATAAGCCTTTTTTAAATCTATATAAAGTACCAGATTGTAAAGGCTGCCTATATCTAATTCTAAATTCAATTCTCATCGTTTCATTTTCATCAATTTTTAAATCTTCTCTAATCCAATGAATTTCATTTGCAGTTACAAAAAGAGATTTTTTAAATAATCCGGGATGAGACTCACCCATTCCAACATAAATTATATTTTCAGAAACGTCTGTTTCAATAACAAAAAGTGGCTCACTAAAACCTCCAATATTTAACCCTTTTCTTTGACCAACTGTGAAATAATACGCCCCATTATGTTGGCCTATTTGATCACCATCTTTTGATGAAAATGAAAACGGAGCACTTAATAACTCTAATTCATGTTCTTTGGATCTTACTTCTGTTAAGTCAACCTTTATTCCTTTAAATTCAGCATCAATTATGATTACTTTACCTTTTTTTGGAGTAAGTCTTTGTTTTAGAAAATCTGGTAGTTTTACTTTTCCGATGAAACATAAACCCTGAGAATCTTTTTTATTAGCAGTAATTAAATTATTTTTTTTCGCAATATCTCTTACTTGAGATTTAGTTAGATGTCCGATGGGGAAAATAGCTTTAGCTAGTTGTTTTTGATTTAGTTGACATAAAAAATAAGATTGATCTTTATTGTTGTCAACACCAGCTAGCAACCTGTATATTTGTTTATTATCCTTAATAATTTTATCTATCTGACAATAGTGGCCAGTGGCTATATAATCTGCACCTAATTTAAGTGCTATATCTAAAAAGATGTCAAATTTAATCTCACGGTTGCAAAGGACATCTGGATTCGGTGTTCTTCCATTTTCATATTCCTTAAACATGTAATCAATGATCCTAGAATGATATTGTTCACTTAAATCAACAGTTTGAAAAGGAATTCCTAATTTATCAGCAATTAACATTGCATCATTACTGTCATCTAACCAAGGACATTCGTCAGAAATGGTAACACTTTCATCATGCCAATTCTTCATAAAAAGTCCAATAACTTCATATCCTTGCTTTTTTAATAACAAAGCACTTACACTTGAATCAACGCCTCCAGAGAGACCAACAATAACTTTTTTCACAGTGTAAAGTTAACAATTAAGATGTTAATTGGAATATGTCTTGTATGATGGTTTGATTGGAGATGAAATCTCAAACAATTTAGAAGATTTTTGCGCTGTTATCATTATATTTTCAACCTTTGAAACAGTGAAAAAATCTCCTTTTTTGAAATCAAATTCGTTTAAAGAAACTTCACAATCAAGTGTAAAGAAAGAATGAATTTTATCATTTTCAATTTTAATATAGACTGATGATGACTTATCAAAAAAATATTCATTAATAACTATATCCTCTGAATCCATCCACATTTTTGAATTTTTGTTGTGGATATGTTTAATGGATAAATTATCAGACCTTGTAAAATTAAATTCATCATTTTTATAATCATTATATGATGCTGGTTTTTTAAGAGATTTTGACAAATCGGGATCAAACCAAATTTGAAATATTTCAGAATTCTCAAGTATCTCTTCTGAATGAGAAATGCCATTGCCTGACCTGATTATTTGCACATCCCCTTTATCAAGTTTGATCCATTTATTTAAGTGAGTGTCATAGTGATTAATACTACCTTCTAAAACAAAAGTACATATTTCAAAACCTTGATGAGGGTGTAATCCGATCGTACTTCTGTTCCCAGGAGTCCATGCATGAGCCCAATAAAACAGATTAGAATATGGGCTTAATTGTCCTTTATCTTGAGGAAATCCAATCGGCTTTTTTTCTAGTATTTCGCCAAAATTAAAATTACCAGAAGCTTGATTATAAGGTGGGTAAATATTAATTTCCATTTAATATATTCTCAAAATCAATTAAGATTGATTGAAAATCTTGATTAAGTCTAACATCAATAATTCCTTCAACAGAATCAAAATTATCGTTAAAGCTAGGGAGTGAAAAAAAGGGAATTTCATGTTTATAATTTCTAGAAAATCTACGATAAGCTGTTTCAAGAACTGTCTTACCTCCTCTTGCGCCGGTTGAAGTTGACAACAATAATATTGGCTTACTACACCATACATCAGCTTCTATTACAGAAATCCAATCGTAAACATTTTTAAATGCAGCTGTGTAGGAACCATTATGTTCAGCGAGTGAAATTACTAACGCATCAGAGTTTGAAATCTCTCTTTTGAATCCAAGTGCTTTTTCAGGAATTCCAGATGATCTATGTAAATCTTCACTATAGATGGGCATCTCATAGCTTCTTAGATCTAATTCAAATGTTTCTTTATCAACAGATATCGAATTTGCAGCGTAATTTGCAAATTTTCTGTTAATTGAATTAGATGAGCTACTAGCACCTATTATTACTATTTTCTTCAATTCTAATTGTTATTTAGATGTGATCCGTCACAATAACCGTTAGGATTCTGAGTGTTTCCACATCCACATTTTGGTCTATCCATGATATATTTTTTATTTAAAGGTGCAAAGTTTATGCCACTATGATTTTGATGAGTGGGTAAACTAAGAGTAAATTAAGAATTATTTATTTTTTTCTGTTTCTCAGCTTCTTCCATTATTGCCTGCATTTTCCTCTGAAATTTGCTAGGAGGTTTTACAGGCTGAGATTTATTGAACTGTATTTGTTGCCTTATTTTTTGCTCATCAAGAATATAGTTTTTGATGGTAAACATAATACCAATTGACAATAAGTTTGAAATGAAATAGTATAGACTAAGTCCACTAGAATAATTATTAAAGAATACCATCATCATGATTGGAGCAAAATATATCATATACTTCATCATTTTAGTCATATCAGGCATACCCTCTTGTGGTTGTGGTTGAGAAGCCATTTGCTGACCTGTAGTCATTTTCATATAGAAAAATATTGAAACAGAAGCTAGTATCGGAAATAAGCTAACATGATCTCCATAGAGCGGAATATAAAAACCGAAATCTAAAATACTATCATAAGCTGATAAATCATCAGCCCACAAAAAACTCTTTTGTCTCAAATCAAAAGCTGAAGGAAAAAACATGAAAAGAGCATAAAAAACTGGAATCTGAAGTAAGCCTGGCAAACATCCACTCATTGGATTAGCTCCCGCTTTTCTATATAATGACATCATTTCTTGCTGTCTTTTCATAGCATTATCTTTAAACTTCTTATTTATTTCATCAAGTTCAGGCCTTAATATTTTCATTTTAGCCTGTGATAAGTAGGATTTATAAAGAACAGGGGCAAGTACTATTCTTACAATGATTGTCATAAAAATAATTGCAATTCCGTAAGGAAATAAACCACTTAAAAACCTATAGAGTGGTACAAATACATTTTTATTGATAAAACCAAAAATACCCCACCCAAAATCAACACTTTCTTCTAAACCAATTTCGTAAGTTTCTAATTGTGAGTATTGATTTGGTCCAAAATAAAATTTCAAAGAATTGTCAAACTCGTTATTTGAATAATTAAAAGGAATTTTTGAAATAAATTTTTTAGTGTATAAAGTATCCGTATTGTTATCTTGAACTAAGTCCTCAGATTTAAACTCAACATTTTTAAATGGATTTTCATTTTCAGCAATTATAACAGAGCTAAAAAAATGTTGTTTGAAAGAAATCCAGTTAACATTTTCTTCGTCATCCTCATCATCTCCACTGATTGACAAATAATCAATCTTATCATCATCATAAAAGTATGTTAGATATGAATATCTATTTTCATAAGAAATACTTTTTGAATTTCTATATGCACTTAACTCCCAATTTAAGTTGTAGCTTTTACTTGTATCAAGAATATTATAAAATCCTCTTGAGTTGATATCTAAATCAATAATATAATCATCTAAATTTATCGAATACAAGTATTCTATGAAGACATCTTCCGAAACAACGAGTTTCATTGAAACTTGCTTAACAGATCCTTGGTCATAAACTGAAGAAATAAATTTTTGATCTTTTGTGTTAAATATTCTGCCGTTTTTAGTTGTAAAGTCCAGATTAAATGTTGAATTTCCTGACTCTATTAAGTTTATTGGTTTACCCAAATAATTTAATTGACCTTTTAATTCTAAAGATGATATTTGTCCTCCCATCTCAGAAAACTCAATTATAAATTTATCTGTATTAATTTTTATAAGCTCGTTATTTTCTGAAGTAGAGTTTTCAAAGCTTAATTTAGTTTCATCTTCTTCATTTGCATTAGACTCTGATAGAACTTCTGATAAATCTTGATCTGGTGATTTATTTTCTACATTTACTTCAACATTATCTGATTGAATATTTTCTGGTGTTGGAGGGGGTGGATTTAAGTATAACCAACCTATAAATATTAAACCTATTAGGAAAAATCCAATTAATGAATTAATGTCAATTTTATTTTCGTCCATCTAATTATTCTTATTTAAAATTGCAGCGTTCACAAAAGATACAAATAATGGGTGAGGTGATAAAACAGTACTTTTATACTCTGGGTGAAATTGAACGCCTAAAAACCATGGATGGTCTTTAATTTCAACCACTTCTACTAAATCAGTGTCTTTATTTTTACCAGACGCTAATAACCCATTTTTCTCCAACATGTTTAAATATTTATTATTTAATTCATATCTATGCCTATGTCTTTCATCAATATTTTTGCTATTGTAAATAGAGTGACATAGGGAGTCTTTTTCGATGTTACATTTCCATGATCCAAGTCTCATTGTACCACCTTTATCTGTAATACTTTTTTGTTCCGCCATTAGGTCAATTACAGGGTTCTTTGTATTTGGATTAACTTCAGTTGAATTGGCATCTTCTAAGTTTAAAACATTTCTTGCAAACTCAACAACTGCCATTTGCATTCCATAACAGATGCCAAAAAAAGGTATTCTATTTAATCTTACATATTTGATTGCCTCTATTTTACCCTCAACTCCTCTTTCTCCAAAACCTGGTGCAACTAAAATACCGTTAAAATTTTTTAGTTTTTCATGAACATTTTTTGAAGTTATAAATTCTGAATGAAGAGGAACTATATTTACATTAACTTCATTGATAGCGCCAGCATGAATAAAAGATTCCAATATAGATTTGTACGAATCTTGTAGCTCAACATATTTTCCTATTAAAGCTATTTGAATACTTTGTTTTGGATTTTTATATTTTGTTAGAAAATCATTCCAAGCAATTAAATTAGGCTTGTTGTATTTTAATTTAAGTTTATTTAAGGCTACCCTATCTAAACCTTCAGTAAGCATGTGATTAGGAACATCGTAAATAGTATTAACATCTATAGATTCAATAACACAATCAACATTTACATTACAAAATCTTGCTAACTTTTCTTTTATTTCTTTATTTAGTTTATGTTCGGTTCTACAGACAAGAATATCAGCCTGAACCCCACTTTCCATTAAGGTTTTTACACTATGCTGAGTTGGTTTAGTTTTTAATTCTTTAGCCGCTGACAAATAAGGAATTAGTGTTAGATGAATGACAATAAGATTGTCTTCTCCCATTTCCCATTTTAATTGCCTCAATGCCTCAACGTATGGTAATGATTCAATATCTCCTACAGTACCACCAATTTCGGTTATTATAATATCAAATTCTCCTTCACTTTCTAAAAATTTAATATTCTCTTTGATCTCATCGGTTATGTGAGGAATTACTTGCACAGTTTTTCCGAGATACTCTCCTTGCCTTTCTTTACTGATTACATTCTGGTAGATTCTACCAGTTGTTATATTATTTGCTTGAGAAGTGGGAACGTTTAAAAATCTCTCATAATGACCAAGATCTAAATCGGTTTCAGCACCGTCATTTGTCACATAACATTCACCATGCTCATATGGGTTTAAAGTCCCAGGATCTACATTAATATAAGGGTCAAGCTTTTGAATTGTTGTTTTATAACCTTGAGCTTGTAGAAGTTTTGCTAAAGATGCTGCTACTATTCCTTTTCCTAGTGAGGAACTAACACCGCCAGTGACAAAAATATATTTAGCTTGAGAAGACATAATGCGTTATAAACGCGAACAAATTTAATGAAATTAAATACAAAGGAAGCAGAAAATCGAGTTGATTTTTTAATTATCTGGTAACTCTTCTATTTTTAAGTTTTCAAACTTCATTAAATAAACCCCAACATTATCAATAGATCCTGATTTACTTCTAATATACCTAAACTTATTTTCAAAATATTCCGTCTCAATTTCATGAATATCACTATCGTCAAAATCACCATTACTAATCCTTAAAAGCATGTCATAAACAAGATCATATGCTCTAAGTGAATATTTATTCGGGAAAAATTTATATGTAGATATAAATTTGTCTAAAAATAGCTTATCCTTTTCGATGTCAATTTTTTTGTTTGTTGATGCATACTTGAATTTTAGATTAGACAAATAATTATTTGAAATATTAACTCCCTCAAAAGCATTATTTTTATTAGTAGTAACTAATTCTATATTGATTGTATCATTAATAAATGAATTTAAAATACTTGTGACATTTGACACAAAACCTTGTTCTTTGGTTTCTAAAAAAACAATATTTTTACCCTTAACAAAGGTTGAGTCTAAATCATCATAAACTAAAGTTTTTGCATCAACCCCCGACTCGTTTATCTTTGAGAAAAATTGTTTTGCATCTGGAAAGATTTTCTTGATTTTGTTACTAATATCTATACTTCTTGAATCTGAAATAATATATTTTTCTGATGAGATTGAATCTTTTTTAACATGAGAAATAATTTTATTAAATAAAATTGAATCATTTGGTATCGTATTAACTATATTTTTATCACTGTTTTGTTTTTTGGACAAAGGTTTAACGATTTTAAGATTTAAATCACTTGTTGCACTTACGAAATAATTGAAAAGATTGTTTGTTAGAGGACCTAGTACAAAATCATAATTTTCAAAGTTATTCTCTGATAAAATCTTATCAATTTCTTCTTTATTTAATGCACTATCAAACAAATCCATTTCAACATCGATTCCAAGTTCAGAATACGAGTTGACCGCTAATTCAACCCCAAAAAGAACATCTAAAGAAATGTTCAGAAGTTTATCATTTTTTAAAACGGGTGTGGATTTCTGTATGGAATCATAATCAAAATTATCAAGTCTAAAGGGAAGAATTACTGCAAACTTCTTTTTTTCAAAATTGATAATATTTTCCTGAAGAGATTTTTTTGAAAGATTAATAACATCTTCATTTGCTTTTGTTAAAACAGGAACCTTAATAATGATTCCTTTTTCTATTCTGTCTAAAATTTCAGGATTAAGCTTAATTATTGAGTTTTTGTTTAAGCCTAATTTTTGTTCCAATACAGAAATTTGGATGTTATTTTTAATTTCAAAATAATCTCTGTTTTCTTCAACAGTATTTAGTTCAACTTCTTTTTTATTTGGTACTGCAATTTTTTGACCTAGTTTCAGTATTGTTCCTATTTGTGGATTCATTTCCTCAAGAAGCTGTATACTTATTCCATATTTATAAGCAATCCTCCATTTACCTTCTTTTGGCTTAACCACGTAAGATTTTAATCTATTTTCTTTTGAAAGGTTTGATTTTATAATTCTAGGTATTTTAAGGATATTATTTTTACTAATTTCAACACCATCATTATACTTAAGAATTAAGGATTCACTAACTCCATAAATTGATGATATCTGAGCAAGATTTTGTCTTCTTTTAATTTTATGAGATATAAAACTTATATCCTCTAAATCATTATTTTTAGAAATCTTAAAAACTCTGACCAAATCCCCTGTAGATATTTTTTGATCTAAGTCAAGCTCAGAGTGATTAAATCTTGAACTAGTGTAGTTAGAGTTTAGGATAAAGAAATCACTTGCGGAAATTTCATAATCGCTTATAAAACTTGAAATCTTTTGATCTTTTTTGACTTCAACAGTTTCAATATTTTGGGAAACAGAATTTAAAAAAAATAGGAAAACAAATATTTTAAAATAATTTTTAATCATCAGCTATTCCCATTCTATTGTTGCGGGAGGTTTTGAACTGATGTCATATACCACTCTGTTTACCCCCTTAACGCGATTAATAATTTTATTTGAAATGTCTTGTAGAAATTTATACGGTAAATCTACCCAATCAGCGGTCATACCATCAGTGCTTTCAACAGCTCTTAATGCAACACATTTCTCATATGTTCTTTCATCTCCCATGACACCTACACTCTTAACAGGAAGAAGGATTGCTCCTGCTTGCCAAATTTTGTCGTATAAGCCAGCATCTTTCAATCCCTGTATAAATATATGATCAACCTCCTGAAGCATTTGAACATTTTCTTCATTTACTTCTCCTAATATACGAATAGCTAATCCAGGGCCAGGGAAAGGGTGTCTACCTAAAATTTTGTGATCGATATTTAGAGATTTACCAACTCTTCTAACTTCATCTTTAAACAAAAGTTTCAAAGGTTCTACTACTTTGAGTTTCATAAAATCTGGAAGACCACCAACATTGTGATGGCTTTTTATAGTAGCAGAAGGACCACCTGTAGCAGAAATACTTTCTATAACATCGGGATAAATCGTGCCTTGCGCTAACCAGTTGACATTTTTTATTTTGTTGGATTCTTTTTCAAAAGCTTCAATAAAAACCCTGCCAATTATTTTTCTTTTCTTTTCAGGATCAGAGACACCATTCAGTTCGTTATAAAATTCTTTAGAATAATCTACTCCACTTATGTTCAAATCCATCTCTTTGTATTGATCTAATACATCGTTAAATTCGTTTTTTCTAAGCAAACCATTATTTACAAAAATGCAATGTAGGTTTTTACCTATCGCTTTGTGCAAAAGAACAGCCGCAACTGAAGAGTCTACACCACCCGAGAGTCCAAGAATTACCCTATCATCACCTATTTTATTTTTTAACTCGCTTATTGTTGTTTCTATAAAAGAATCTGGAGTCCATGTTTGATCTAGAGAGCTAATTTTAGTTAAAAAATTATCCAATATTTTTTTTCCTTCAAGTGTATGATATACCTCGGGGTGAAATTGAAGACAGTACACATTATCCGAAAACTTGTAAGCAACATTTTCAACATCGTCACTACTAGCCAAAAGCAAAGAATTTTTTGGAAGCTTTTTCACTGTGTCACTGTGACTCATCCAAACTTGGGTATTATTCTCTATACCCTCAAATAAAACAGAATTGTTGTGTGTGAAAAAAAGATTAGCTCTTCCGTATTCTCTAATATTAGAAGCAGCTACTACACCACCCATTTCATGTGCTATTAATTGAGCTCCGTAACAAACAGCGAGAGTAGGAAATTTATTTAACAGATTTTTTAAATCGATTCTTGGAGAGTCTGATTCTCTAACAGAATAAGGGCTACCCGAAAGAATAAGTGCCTTATAAGAATTTAAGTTTTTTGGGATTTTGTTAAATGGATGTATTTCACAATAAACATTTAATTCTCTTACCCTACGAGCTATTAATTGAGTATACTGTGACCCGAAATCGAGAATTAGTACGTTATTTTGCATGTGTAAAAATAGAAATTGATTCTTTAAATAAAAAGAATAGAATTGTATAATTATTAAATTTCAATTATTGAAAATTTATGATTTAGAGGATCTAAATTATTTTTGACAATATCAATAAAATTTGCACCTTCATTAATGTAAAATTCTGAAAAATTAGAAGAACGTTCTTGTAGTTTACCATTAGGGTATATCTGTTTTCTAATTTCTAAAACTCTATTAATTTTTTCTTGATGAACTTTCTTTTCAGAACTAATTAATTTTTTTTCAAGCTTCTCCAGACCATTTATTTGCTTTTTTTCTTGAGCATTTAGTGCTCCAATAAAAGATTTATCCGTTTTCTTAGCTATTTCCTTTAGTTCTGCAAACTGCTTAAATAATTGTTGTTTTAAAGCTGTAAAATCTAATTCTAACTTTGAATAGCCTTTGACTAACTTATCTTTTAAAATATTTTCAGGTAAGAATATTTCATCAAGAGTTATATTTAATTTTTTCATTTTTTTTAGAAACTTTTTTTCTAATATTAAAGCAGAATTTCTGTTCAAGATAATCGGAAATTCTAAGTCAATACTGTCAAAAACAGACTTTAACTGCATCCAGTATGACACCTCAGCAGGGCCACCAACATAACATATGTTTGGTAGGATAAACTCTTGATATATTGGTCTAAATAATACATTGGGTGAGAATTTTTCTGGATAATTATTAATTTCAATTTTAATCTCCTCTAAATTCCATTTTCTTGATCCACTAAATGTTTCAAAAAAATTACCTTTTTCAATAATTCTTTCTCTTTTTTCTTTTTCGACATAAAAAAGGTTTAATTCTCTTGGGTATGCTTGAATGTCATAATTTAACTCACTTAATATTTCTATTGATTTTTTTGATTCATTAAAAATTAACTTTTCTGTTACTTCTCTTTTAATTATATCTTTAAATAGTGCTTTTAAATTTCTATTATTTGCATCAATTATAACTAAACCATATTTTGCAAATAGTGTGTTAACTAATTTCATAGTTGCATTTGATAAATCCTTAGCATTTAAATAACAGTCTTTTAGTATTGCGATAATTTCAGCTGAATAAGTAGAATCTTTAATCTTATCTTCGAATCTATCGATAAGATCCTCAATCGCCTCTAGCTTAAATTCACCAACTATACCACTCTGATTAGTTAGCCAAGAAAACTTCTCACCTTTAAAGAAAAAATGATTAATTTCTTCAAAATCATGATCCTCACTAGCCATCCAAAAAATTGGCACAAAATTATTGTCAGCATCATTCTTTTGCATTTTTTCACATAAGTTTATCACCGATAATATTTTATACATAAAATAAAGAGGACCAGTAAACAAATTTAATTGATGACCCGTGGTAATTGTGTATGTGTTTTTTTGAGATAACTTGTTAATATTTTCCTTTTGTTTTTCTGAAAGTTTGATCCCCTCATACTGATTATTGATCTCCTGAACTAGATAACTTCTAAACGAGTG
>Ga0075462_10000445_pt1 | contig 12865 bp, 8 predicted proteins | sample DEB08_DNA_4_FD_71487 | JGI IMG/M metagenome (GOLD analysis project Ga0075462, IMG submission 71487) | Aqueous microbial communities from the Delaware River and Bay under freshwater to marine salinity gradient to study organic matter... | ecosystem: Environmental > Aquatic > Marine > Coastal ...
TATCTTCGCAAGTCCATTATAGATATACTAAATCCTCAATATCTTCGCAAGTCCATTATAGATATACTAAATCCTCAATAACTTCGTAAGTCCATTATAGATATACTAAATCCTCAATAACTTCGTAAGTCCATTATAGATATACTAAATCCTCAATATCTTCGCAAGTCCATCATAAATACACTAAATCATCAATAACTTCAATTATCCATCATAAATACACTAAATCATCAATAACTATCATTAATTATAAAATATATACTATTATCATTAAAATAATACTATATATTCTTTTTATTATATTCTTTTTATTATATTTTTATTAGCATTTCAATTAGATCATTCTTATTCATTTTTGATATATTTTTTACACCTTTCGATTTTACTATCTCTTTCAACTCTTTCAATGTTTTTAAATTATATTCTTCTTTTACTTCCTCTTTATTATCTTCCTTTTTCTTATTTCTATACTTTTTTTTATATTCAGTTCTTGCTTCATTATATTCTTCATATTCTCCATTTGCTTTCTTCCTCTCTATAAATCTTTGCTGTCTTACTCTATTTTGTTCCTTTATTTTTTTCGTATATTCCAAACACTCTTCACCAGACATTTCTTTATTTTTAGACATTTTATCTTTTATTTATTTTTTTCATCATTTTTTATATTACTACTTTTTTAGATCTTTAATCATTATATATTACATTTTCAAATTTTAAATACTTAAATTTATATATTTCAATTATTCATTTATATCAACATTTTTTTACACTCACTTAAATTTATTTTTTAGTTATTTAAACATCTTTCACTTTATTTACAAAGTTTAATGTTATTTAATTATATCTTAAAAATGATATTTATATTAAAATATATTTATAATGTCTAAAAATATTATTCTTGCTACTATTTATAAATTAGTTTTTAAACACAACACTAATATTGCTTATGTTGGACAATCTACCAATATTAATTCCAGATTCAAACAACATATTAAAAATGCTAATGATTTTTCTAATATTGATAATAAACTTTATTTTTTTATGAACCTTTATGGTATTCATAATTTTTATATTGAAGTTATTGAAATCTTTAATAATATATCTCAAATTGAACTTAATAATAATGAAAAAAAATATATTCAACTTTACGGTTCTATCAATACTACATATTCTAATTCTAATATTTCTATTCAAATTTTATCAACATACATAATACATTCTTGTAGATTTTTACAATTTTATTTTAACAATCTTCCTTGTAGATTTTTACAAATATTTTATAAAATATTAGATAAAGATATTAAATTCACTCTTTATATTATTACAGTATTATTTAAAATAACTTTAATCAATTCTGTAGATTATTTATAAAAATATCTTAAAGCCTTCTGTATATTATTACAATATTTTTTAAAAATTAGATCAAGAACTTAAACTCATTTTGTGAATTATTACAATGTTTTTTAAATTACATTATTTTGTGAATTATTACAATTTTTTATTTTAAATAACTTTAATCATTCTGTAGTTTATTACATTCTTTATTAAAATAATATTAGATCAATATTATTTTAAATTACTTTAGATCTTTACCTTTATTTACATTAAGCTCATCTTAATTCATCTTTGTTGTTCTTAAGTTCATCTTACATTTCTTTACATTGTTATAGTTTCATCTTTTATTTATTTTTAACAATTTACTTATCTGTATGATCTTAAATCATTATTTTATGTATATTTCATCACTTGAATTTTTTAATATAGTAATATATTAAATGGATAAAAAGAAAAAAAAAGGTTCTCCAAATAAAAAAAAACAAAAAGGTACCAGTGCTATAAGTGCTATAGATGAATTAAATGAATTACAGACAAAAGACATTTCCTACATTCACTCCGGAGTTCCAACAAAATTTTCAGAAATTAAACCAGATGATTTATTATGGGCTAAGGCTGTTGATACAACCGGTTTAAATTTTACAACATCCCTAATTAAAGTTTTATCTGTACAGACCACGCCTTTATCAGCAAAAAAAATTAATTTTAAGTGGATACAGTATACTGAGTCTCCGTGGAATGAACATAGATGTATAATTATTGACCAGTCAACTACAGATACACCTATATATGAACACAAGTATATATCTGATGTTTATGAAGATAATAAAGAAAGTATTCCTATAGATAAAAAGTTAAAACTTCATAAGGTATTTAAATCTACAGATGGTACAACAGAAGACCCGCTTCTAAAAGGTATTAAATTTGTACATACAGACGATGTTAACTATTTAGAAAATCTTGAGCAAAGAATGCCTTTGCTTCAACTTGCCAAGTCAGTTAAAACTGATACCCCCTATCATTTACTAGGTAGTATTAAATTAAATGAAAACATACATACTAAGGCTACTTTAGATTCTAGAGGTATAATTTCCAATATTATGCCACGACAACAAACATTTCCATTAAATATAGTACCTTGTAATGCTCCTACTTTTGAACATGAAGACCATTGGTATCGTTTTGTACAACATTATAAATTAAACAATCCAATTTCAGATACTGATGAATATATAAGCAAATTTCGTGAAATAACAGATAACAAAGTTTATAGCGAACATTTTTATACCAATCCCGGAGTTAATCCTTATATTAATGGACCTGGAGCTAAAAGTCCTACAGAAACATTAGGAGTTGTAACACTAAATTGTTATGTTAAGGATATTATAAGTATTATGATAGAACACGAAAATGTTTTTAGTGTTTCAGCTGTAATATTACTACAGGAAGTAAGCGGATTAATACCCAAAGATGGTACGTATACACATCTTAAAAGTAAATCTAAGTGGATACCATTTGATAATTATGGATATTTACCAGTACTAAGTGAAAGCGTCGAAAATAAAATAAGTGTATTTGGCGGACCACATAGTACGGAGAAGCAAACAAAATTTGAAACAGACAATAATATTACAAGAATAAAGGGATCTCATCAAGATCGAGATAAAATACAAATAGAATGCTTTGATTTTAGTGATAGTGCAATACGGAAATGTGGCTATTTGAAGGATTATGAAATAGTGTTTACAACAGAAAAGTTAAACGTAAGTGCAGTTGATACAGCTTATGAAACAACTAAATCTAAAAAACTAGCTATAATAGTTAAAAAAGGACATTGGTTCGAAATGAGTGTTTCAATCTTGACATACAGGTCACACCCAATTTCAAGTTCTGACAATACATCTATTTCAGCAATAGAAGATAGCATTGTTCTTTGTTTAGCTTTAGAAAAGCCTAAACATAGATTTAAACCAATTATAGTTTGTTCTGCTCATATGACAGCAGAAAGTGATCAAAACAGAGAAGCAATGAATCGTCAATTTTATCATATTGTTTTACCAAACTTAAAAATAAAAGCATATACCGTATTGCGAGCAGACGGATATGTAATTGTAGGAAATGATGCAAATATAAATAATGTTGATTTAACAGCAGCTGTTCAAGAATATAATAGTAGAGACTCAGCAAAGTTCTCATTAACTGAAAATGCAATCGCGATTTATGAAGATACAGTAATTGGATTAGCAAATAATAATGTAACAACACATACATCAGTAGATACAAACGGAAGTAAATTTAAAACTAGTAGTTATGATAATATTGTTTTTGTAAAAAGATTACAAACTCCACTAACACCACAACAATTTGTATATAAAATCAAAGTTCCGGCATATGTAGGATTAAGGCTGCTTGATAGAACAAAATCAACACGATCTGATCATTCCCCTGTTGCTTGTCGTATTGGAGATGTAGAAATAGAAATTCGCGACCGTAAATATTATAAACTAGACAGTCCTGAAGTAGTTTCAATCACTCCTGACAATTTATTAACAAATTTTAGAACGTTGGAACAGGAGTATGGGAAACAGGAAACAAAAATGAGGTCGCAACATAGAAGATTTAAATTCGTTACAATGGTGGAGCGTGTACACGTTGAGACGTTGCGCAAATTAAATAAAGAATTTTTTAATACTATAAATAGTATTAAAAAATTAGTTAATAATTTTACTAGTGATCAACGTAGTAATCCCGGTGCACAAAAGTTAAAATATGGTGTAGATCTTAAAACAAATCAAATAGAAGCAGTCGCAAGAAGACGACTGAATTTAAAAGACGATATATCTTTATTGTGTTATTATAATGATGATTGTGATAAAGATAATGATGATGAAGATATTGATGATGAAAATAGTGTTTTTAGTGCTACAGAATCACCTACTATAACATCACCTACTATGAGGAAGACAGCATTGTCAGCCGCGTCTCCTCTATCTGGAGACCGTGCTTCACCTTCTTTACCCCCATATGAACAACCAGATGGACAACAAGGTGGACCCTCATATGAACAACCAGATGGACAACAAGGTGGACCCTCATATGGACAACCAGATGGACAACAAGGTGGACCCTCATATGGACAACCAGATGGACAACAAGGTGGATCAATAAACAAAATACAACTAATTAAAGAACAAATCAAAATTATTAAAGATAAATATAAAAATACTAAATTAGATAAATATTTAATACAAATAGATAATCTTAAAAATAAAATTATATTACAAACATTTACTGATAAACTTTTAAAAATTAAAGAAAAAATTAAAGATTACAAAACTGAAATGAAAGCAAATCCTAATAAAAAAGAAAAATATATTAAACATATTGATAAACTCGTTGAAAAGTTTAATGTTCTTAAACAAGAACAAGATATACTAAAACAAAATATAAAACTCAAGCATACTAAAAATCCCAAACCTATTGAAAATCCCAAACCTACTAAAGATACCAAACCCGCTAAAGATCCTAAACCCACTAAAGAAACTAAACACACTAAATAATTTAAACCCACTAAAGATCCCAAACCTAGTAAAGAATCTAAACCCACTAAAGATCCCAAACCTAGTAAAGAATCTAAACCCACTAAAAAATCAATCACCCCCACCAAACCCACTAAAGATATCAAACCCGCTAAAGATCCTAAACACACTAAAGAAACTAAACACACTAAAGAATTTAATCTCACTAAAGAATCTAAACACACTAAAGATCCCAAACCTAGTAAAGAATCCAAACCCACTAAAGAATAAATTAAACCCCCAAACCTACTAAAGATCCCAAACCCACTAAAAACTCGACTAAAGATCCTAAATCCACTAAAGAAACTGAATACACTAAAGAATCTAAACCCACTAAAGATCCAAAACCTACCAAAGAATTTAAACCCACTAAAGAATCAATTAAACCCCCAAACCCACTAAAGATACCAAACCCGCTAAAGATTCTAAACTCACTAAAGAAACTAAACACACTAAAGAATCTAAACTCATTAAAGACACAAAACACATTAAAGAATCTAAAACTATTAAAAATAAAAAAATTAGTTAAATTATTTTTATTTATATAAAAAATGATATTATATTTATCTAAATAAACTAAAAATGTCCATCTGGAAACAAGAATATTGGTATCTTAATCATAAAACACTTAATGAACTTTTACCCATTATACATATAGGCTTACAAGAATATATAAATAAAACTAATTCAGCATATGATATTTCATCCAAAATATTATCATATATTTATTATAACAACATATTTGAATCACCTGTTAGAATTAAACGATTTATTCCTATTCCAAATGCACCTGAAAGAAAAAAACGTTTTAGACAACTTCAATTGAATTAATTATTTTATACTAAATTTCATTATTTATTTTATATAACCAATAATAATCATCCCTTTTTAAATATGTTGAAAATTCTTTATAATGTTCTTCTGTTTTATCATTACATTTTTCAATAAAATTTAATCTTTTATAAAAATTATTTGCATTATTATTTAACCTTTCTATACATACTACCATATAATCTTTTTTATTATATTTTTTATTTAACATATTTATTACATCTTTTCCATATCCTTTATTTTGATACTCTTTATCTATTAATAAGAACTCTATTGATATAAAATTACCTATATCATCTTTATAATATCTTTCATAATATATTACATATCCTATTACTTTATTATTTATACATAATAAATAACCCTTCCAATATGGAAAAATTAATATTATTTTTTTATTGTAATTTTCATAATATTTATTCCAATTCTCAAAACTAGTTTTTTCACCATTTGAATATAACCATTCTTTTATATCATTTAAATAAAAATCATTCCTTTTTGATAATTTATATATTATACCCTTATGTTTAATATCATTAAAATTTATATCTATATATTTTATCATTAAATATTTAAATTTATATATATCATTTTTATATCTAAAAATTATTATTTTATATACTAATTATAAATATTATATTTCAATTATACTTTTAAATTATTTATACAATAAAATATTATTATTATTATTAAATATTATTCTATTATCAAATATTATTCTTATTTTATTTAAAAATGATCTTTATATTATTCTATTATTAATGAAATATAAATATATTGTTCATCTTGCAGATATACATATTAGAACTGGAACAGAAACATATTCCAGATATTATGAATACCTTGCAGTCTTTGAAAATCTCAAATTATCTTTAATTTCCAACAATATTAATCAAAATAATTCAATTATTTTAGTAGCTGGTGATATTTTTCATAATAAAAATAAAGTTGAAAACTTTGGATTACATTTATTCAAAACATTTATCAATATATTAACTAATATCGCTACCACTATTATTATACCGGGTAATCACGATTTTTTACAACAATACCCTGATGATCCAACATTATTAGATTCCATATTATTAACCAATATATTCAATTTACATTATCTCAATACCACTACCACATTATCTTTAAAAAATATTGGTATTTCTACTATCTCTGTTAAAGATACATTAATACCCGGGGAAGGATCCGGTATTATTAAAAATTTACCTTCGTTTCCTACTAATTTCTCAAATAATATTTCAACTAAAGTTGCATTATTCCACGGTTCTTTTTGTAAAACTTATTTCAATCATAATCAAGAAGTTGATCAAAATAACTCTTACCCTTTAGAAATGCTTAATAATTTTGATATAGCTTGTTTAGGTGATATACATTTATATCAATCAAATATATACAAAAATTGTTCATATGCTTACTCGGGATCACTCATTCAACAAAACTTCGGCGAAGATATATTAGATCACGGTTATCTTATTTGGAATATTAAAACTAAAAAATCTACACATATTCCTATTTATAATCCTTATGGATTTGTTATATTTAAATACATCAATGATATATGGAATATTAAATACAACAATAATTTCATTCCAACAAATAATATTATCAATAACTCACATTTTCCTAAAAATATATCTATACGTATTGATGGAACTTACAATAATATTGATCTTCTTCATAATACTTTAAAATCTTACAATATTACTATTATTGATATTAAAAATATTATTATTCCTAATAAAATTACAAAACAACATTCTACACAAAACTTTACAGATACAAATTATTTTAAATTATACTTCAATAACCCTATCATATCCAACTATATTGATAATCCCAATGATCTATTAATCCCTTTCGATTATTTACCCATCATCAATAAACGTAATGAAAAAATTACACAAGCTATTACTTATTATCAAAATGCTACAGAATTAGATAATCAAAATAAAACTCTTCATAAAACTTTCAATATTCTTACATTAGAATTTGATAATTGTTTATGCTACGGTAATAAAAATAAAATTAATTTTGAATTATTTAACAATAAATCTGTTATTATTAATGCACCTAATGGTTTTGGAAAATCTGCATTATACGAAATTATCTGTTATGCTATTTACGGAGAACCTATGCCTTCTAGACAAACTAAAAGATTCTCAGCTTCTTTCATTAATTCCAAATATAATAAAGCAAATACTACTATCTACCTCAATATTAATACAAATACTTATATCATTAAAAGAACTTTCAAAAAAACGGATAATACATTAAAAATTACAGAATGTTCATTATCATCAGAATCTATAAAAACTATCACTGGCACTAAATTAATACAAAAATGGCTTGAAAATAATTTAGGGACTATTGAAGAATTTCTTAAAACATCTATGATCACACAAGACTTCGATTTTAGCTTCCTTAATTTAGATCCTAAAAATATTAAAAAATATATTGATAATAATATCAACCTCAATACTATCATCAAATTTAAAGATCTTATTAAAGAATCATTCAATTCTTATAAAGATATTTTACAACATATTGATACTGCATTATTACAATTAAATTACAATGTTATTGAAATTGATTTTAATGAACAAACAATCATTGATCATATTAATCAATTAAATTTATCTAAAGAATTACTTTACAATAAATTAGAACACATTGATTATAATAAATTTACTATAAATGAACTTGAAAATCCACCCATCAATAATATCAATACATCCAATCTTAAAAATTACTATTCCGTTGTTAATACTAAATCTATTAAAATAAACTGCGATATTATAGAAATTACACCCTATTTAAATACTAATTTTACAGAATTAGAACAAGAATTAACACATTTATTATCAAATGAACCAAATAAACCCACAAATACTATCATTCCACACAATTTATCTATACTCATTTCAACACAATTCAATAATATTCAAACTATATTCAATATTATCAATCAATACAATAATACTAGTATTAATACTTCATCTACCTGTAAGATAGATCTTGATAACCTAAATAATCTAAATCATTTACAAGAACAATACAAAACTATTAATAACAATATTAATAATAATAATATTGAAATACAAAAATTACAAAAAAATATCAACGATCTTAATCATTCTTTACATTCTTTAAAAAATATTAATAAACCAACTATTACATTAAAAGATGCCAATGAAGCTATTAATTACTTTAATGTTTTAAATACTAAATATACTAAAAAATACAACATATTCACCAAATATAATACAGAATTAAAAAAATTAGAAAAAGAATATTGCAAACCTTCAATATCATTAGATTTATGTTATCAATATATCAATGAATTTAATACATTACATAATCTTAAAGACACTTATGATATACAAATTGAAATTGAAGAAACTACAAAACAATTAAAACAATATAAATCAATTGAATATAATCCAAAATGTAATATATGTATGAAACAACCTTGGATTGTTAAGAAATTAGAATTAGAAAATAAAATTATCACTCTTAACAATAATATTAATTATTGTATTTTAAATCCTAAAAAATATTTTAATCGATATATATATCTTAAAAATAATTTAGAACATTATAACAATAATATACATCTACATAATATTGAAAATAATATTAATACTATTAAATCTAAAAATATATTCGATTGGATTCAAGAATATGACTATCTTAAAGATAATTTACAAAATTATTATAATACCATAGAACAACACAAATTATATGAAAATTATCAAAATGATCTAAACAGTATCAATAATAAAATTAAAATTAACTTACAACAACTTAATATTATTCAATCTAACAACGATTCGCATAACAATAATAAAAATAATATTGATCAAGAACTTAACAATATATACTTTACAATTAATCAAGCATATAAATTATATAAACCATACCAATTAGAAATATGGAACCAATGGAACGATAAAATTCAAAATATTAAACATATCTTAACATTCAAAATACACGTTGAAAATTATCAACAATTACAAGATTATAAAGATCTACAATTATGGAATCAATACTTTCATTATGAAGAAATTATTAAATATTCAAAAATACATTTTAAACGTAAAGAATTACTTAATAAAATTAAAATCATCGAAAATGATATTAATCTATTAATTATTTATAAAACTAATATGATATCGCAATTTGATATTTATAATAAAAATAAAATTCAATACAATAAATTATATAATTTACAGAATAATATCAATAAATCCATACATACATTCAAAATTATTCTCGATAATTATGATCATTTTCAAAAATGGATATACGATACACACATTTTACCAAATATTATATCTAATGTTAATTCTATTATAAAACAATCCACGATCAATCATTTCATTATTAATGCCTTTGTTGATAACGATGGTATTCAATTTTCTATCAATAACACTGCCATCACTAAAGCATCCGGATTTCAAAAGTTTATTATCAATATCGCATTACGTATTTCTTTCTTAGAACTTTACAATAATAAAAGTTTTTGTTCTCAATTATTCATTGATGAAGGATGGACCAGTGCAGATTCAAATAATCGCAATTTAATACCTAAAGTATTAAATTATCTTTTAACCAAATTTGATTCTGTTATACTTGTATCACATATTGATGAAATTAAAGATATTACAGATTTATCTATTAAAATAAATAAAAATAAAGATTCTTCTCATATTTATATTTAATCTATTTATTCTTATTACAATTTAGAACTTGTTTTTCTATTGTTAAACTATAATTTTGTTTAAATATTATTTTTGGTTTCTCAAATTTATTTGGAATTATAATTTTTAAATTAAATTTTTTATATTTCATTTTTATGTTTTATTACTTATTTTACAATCTAAATAAATAAGTTTAACATTATACAATTTAAATATTTTATCTTTATCATTCCAACTAAATATTACCCTATTTGCAAATATACCTTTCCTAATTGCAATTTGAAGCTTATTATTAGTTATTCAAATATAGAATAATATGAATTAATTTAGTATCTCCAATATGATTTTTATAATACACTTGATAAATCTTCAACATCTATTTATCCATTTGAAAATAGTTTAAATCAATATGGAATTAAAACAATTAATTATATATATTCCAATGTCAGTATTATACAAAAAAAAGATTTTTTTATTTTTTCTACAAAGCAAAACAGACAGAAATTGATGGGGGTATCAGACGATTGAAAAATCATATAGTATTGTTATAAACGATAGAATATATCAATCTGAAGATTCTGATAAAACGGTATTTGCTACTGTATCAATAGAACCAAAAGTAGGTTCATACTATCTAGCATTCAATTCAGCTAAAGATATAACAGTTTCAAATGATTCTATTAGAGTAAATAAACACTATTAAAAGAATTATATTTATTATAATAAAATGAAATTACTTATTATATTAACTTTTTTATCCTTTGTTTCTTGCGGTATTAATAATAGTATTACAATATTTAATAATAATACAATATACTTAGCAAATACAAATAATGCAGCTATATATAAATTAACTAAAAATGCAAATAAATATACACCAAAAGTAGTTATTGGCAATGAAACAGCAAAAGGTAATATATCAAATTATAATGGTTTAAACGCACGTTTAAAAAATCCTAGAAGTATTATTACTGATTTTGATAAAAGAGTTTTATTTTTTATTGATAATGATGATAAATCTATTAAACGTTCTACAATTAATAATCCAAATAATAAAGGAATTGAAATTAGTTCGATTATTGAAACTTCATTTACAAATATTTATAGAGAAATAGCAAATAATTATGCAGGATATAGTAATGATGATTATTTATTTTTTGTTAGTTCTAGTAATTTATATAAAATAAATTTAACAAATGAATTAAATGAAACTGATGATATAATTTTAAATAATAAGAGTTCTTCAAATTTAAACAATGGATCTAATTTTATTAACATTTCATATTATAATAATTTTTTATTTTATTGTTATAAAAACACAACAACATCAAGATTTTATTTTAAAAAAAGTAGTGATGAACATAACTTCAATATAAATTTAAATACTTCTTTAAATATTAGTTATGATGAATATTTAACAGATATTAAAGGATTTACATTTATTGAAAATAAGTCTAGTAATTTATTATTAATTACGGGGACATCAAATAGTGATGATACTAAAATCTGTAAATTTGTTTATAATGATGAAGATACAATTAATCATATAATATCTTATTTTACAAATACACAATATTCTACATTAATTGATTATAGAGCAATTTATGGTTCTGGAACAAATTATAATGGAACAATAATAGGTAGAACATATGGAAACAGAAATGGTTTTAATAAGATAAAAATTACGGGTAATAATTCTAATTTAAATGAAGAAAATGAAACAGTAATTAATATGTTGCAAGGAGGAAATATAAAAATTAGTACAACTAATTCTAGTACAATAACAAATGAGACTACAAATTATCTTATTAATACAAATATTATATATAATAATATTATTAATCCAGATAAAAATGATAATGATTATAGATTAATACATTTTAATAACCAACAAAATAAAATTAAATTAATTAAATATTCAAAAGCTAATTTTAGCACTTATAAAATGAAATTTAATATTGTTATTGCCACTGCTACTCATACCAATTTACATAATTTTGATGATATTAATTATACTATACAGAATATTACAATTACACAAAATAATATTTTATATATTGCATTTAATAATGAAAGTGATGATACATCAAAAATATATACTTGTTCAAATCCTATGAATAATTTAACGATAACAGATGAAAAAGATTTAAATAGTGTAGAATTAAAAGAAGCAACAGATTTAAATAAAAATATAGATCAAAAAATATTAGCAATGAAGTATTTATTATCGGAAAATAATACTGATGAATTACATTATATTACAAAAAAATCATATAATAAATATAATATTGACAATAAAACTAATATACCTTTAGAAAATATAAGAAAAACAAATACTACAGATGCATTAGATAATATAAATGATTTTATTATTGATACTGATTATGAAATTGGTTATATTGCTTTTGA
>Ga0075462_10000453_pt1 | contig 12678 bp, 16 predicted proteins | sample DEB08_DNA_4_FD_71487 | JGI IMG/M metagenome (GOLD analysis project Ga0075462, IMG submission 71487) | Aqueous microbial communities from the Delaware River and Bay under freshwater to marine salinity gradient to study organic matter... | ecosystem: Environmental > Aquatic > Marine > Coastal ...
GCGGCGCTCATCTGCGAGCATTTGGGAAAGGCTTACTTGTACGAAGCGACAAGGCCCGACGAGGATGGTCGAGCAATGGCTCGACATCATCTCGATCAGGCTGACCGAATGAAAGACGAGCTCCGCAAGCGCATTCGAGAAATGGGCGAGCAGGCGTCGTCGACGGCGGGCAAGGTGCAAACGTCAGCGTCGACCGCTCGACGAAATAACCGAGCGACCAGAATGTCGCAGGAAGATCGGCTTTCGCGCTGGCTCAACAAGGGCAAGCGACCATGACGACCGGATTCCTGACGCTAAAGGTCGACGGGGGCGAAGTCTCCGAGGCAATCGCCGTCGCGATTTCCGCCGTTGACGACCTGTCGCCGCTTTTCGAAGCGGTGCATCCTGCTTACCTGGCGAACGCTCGACGAATGTTCGGCTCTGCCGGTTTCGGTCGTTGGCCCGGAGTCGAGGCTGACGGGCTGCAATATCAAACCGTGAAGGGCAAAATCCTCGGCTGGCAGATGTCGTCGGCGGATTTGCTTAGGTGGGATCGATTCGGCGGTCGCGAGCGGATTTATCCATCGATGACGCAAGCGACGCACCCGGAAAACGTCGCAGAAATCGAGCCGCGTCGAGCCACGTTCGGCACGTCGGTTCCTTATGCCGTGAACCATGAAACCGGCAGCGGCGTCGGGCCGAAATGGGGCGGCTCGAAGTCGATTCCGAAACGCGAGCTGACACTGACCGATCGCGAATTTACGATGGACATTCAGCAAGCGGCGAGCGACTACGCGGGACTCGTCGCAGAAACGGTCGGCCGAACGACCGTCGGGCTGACCTCGTCGGAGGTGCTTCTCGAGGTGACAGGGCGTCGCGGCTTTCCGACGAGGGATTGACGATGGCAATACCGACCACCAACGGAGCGCCCGAGGTTCTCGACTACGTGCAAAGCGTGCTGTCGTCGTATCTTCCCGACGAGCTCGACACGCGAAACACTGACACCGGGCTCGCGGTAAAGGTGCCCGATCGGTATCGGAGAATCGAAAGTCTGCCCGAGCAGCGCGTCGGCACGGATTGCGTGCTGGTGCTGACGGGCTCGAAGACTGTCACCAGGCACGACGCCGCGAAGCGTCGCCTTTCGATGGTCACAATGCTCGCGATCACAGCGCAAACCGCGGGCGCTATGTCGCAGCATGAAAAGTTCGCCGAGTCGCTCTATGTGCTCGCCGAGGCTGTCGAGCTCGTGCTTCATTCATATGTCAGAGAAGCGAGCGGCTCCTCGACGGCGGGCGTCATTAGATACGAGCCCGAGGGAATCGAATACTCGCCGCCGTTTCAGCTTACGCGCGGCGGCGTTTGGGCGCTCGCGGCAAATGTTCGCGGCGTGCTTCATCAAAATCCGTACCGAATCAACATCAGCTAGAGAGAACAAATGGGCACAGCAATCACCGACAAGCGCGGGACGTTTTATGCGTATCTGCAAGCGAATAACGCAGTTGTCACCAGCTACACCGCGCCGACGATCACGACCGACGCGATTCGAATCATCGAATGCACTTGGGCTCGCGAGGGTGGATCGATCGTTCGCGACGGTCACGACGAAGCGCACGACGGAGGACTGAAGCCGCTCGCGGGACCAGTCACGCGAATGTGCACCGTCAAGGTCGAACGACGCTCGAGCGTGACCTCGGGCGACGCTGCGACGTGGCAGCAAAACGCGCTTTGGCAGATGTGCCCGCCGATCGTGGTCGACGACTCGGGCTCGACGGTTGCGGTCACTCCGACGGGCGGCAGGCTTCAGGGGTTGTTCGGGAATTACGCGACGATCGCTTATTACGAGCGCGACGGAAAGCGGAAAGCCGCGATCAACTGCTTCGCGATCCCAGTGTCGACCGAGGCCGAGGCGGGCGGAATCATCATCGACACTTTCGAGATTCGCGGTCAGCCCGTAAACTCGGCGAGTGCCGCGACGGATGACGTTGCGCAGATCTCGACGCACCAGGTCACGACACCGGGCAGCGGCGCGGGCTCGTTCTCGATTAAAGACGATTCAGGGCGAATCGTGTCGGGCACCTATACGGCGGGCGGGAGCAGTAGCGCGACAGCGACAGCGCTCGAAGCCGCGATCCAGTCCGCACGAATCGCGTCGGGATATACGTTCTTCGACGAGTCTGTTTCTACCGACACCGTGACGATCACGAGCCAGGAAGCAGGGCGCCCGATGACGATCACGATCACAGTCCCGAGCGGCGGCGGCGCGACGAACACGACACCGACGCCGAACAAAAACTACTCGACCTATCCAACCTACGCGAACGACTCCGAGGTTCCGACGGTGTTCATGGGCGCGACGGTGACGCACCAGGTCGACGGTGAGCACGTCCTGAACATCTCGAAGTTCGCGCTTCAGTATGGGTACTCGATGAGCCAAAAGAAGGTCGGCGGGGATTCGGCGGGCACGAACACGGGCTACGCAATTCCGCGCGTTTCAGGCGCGACGGCTCCGACCCTGTCGATCTCATGCGACGCGCAGAACGGCGCCGACTATGATGTCGACGAAACGTGGCGAACCGGAACCGCGACCTCGTTCACGCTCGCCGATTCGCCGCACACGATCACATGTCCGCAGGGCGTGATCATGGACCCGAGTGAGGCCGATAATGACGGCGACCGCGGTTGGGATTATACGCTGAGACTCTACTCGACCGGCTCCGCTACTGACATGTGGAGTCAGGCGTTCGCATAGCCTTCGGAGAATCATGCCTATCACTCGTGCCCGTGACCATTTCGACATTCGCTGCGACGGCGTCATATACGAGCTCGTCGTCGAACGTCTGCTGAAAACCGAAGCGAGGCAGTTTGCGACAGCGATTCAGCCCGCCGTCGATTCCTTCGAGGCAGCAAACGAAGCGTACCGAATCGAAACCGCCCAGGCTAAAGCAGAGGGTCGAGCGCCTGATTTTTCATCGCTCGACCCGTTGCCGAACGTGTCTGACGAGCTGTTCGCTGTGTCGCTTCCGGTGATTGCGGCGCGGGCCGTCGAGGTGACGATTCGGGACGGTGACGACGTCGAAACCTTCGACGCGGTCGCTCGTCGCGAGGAATTTGCCGAGTTCGTCGACGCGAAGATTCCCGACGGGCCGATCATTTACTGGGGCCGACTCATGAGAGAGGCCAAATCGGGAAACTCGATCGCGCGCGTCGGATCGCCGGACTAGCGCGCGCAGTCACGAAACCGGATCAAAGGTGCTGGGATTGCACGGATACACAGAAGATCACGCGATTCTGCCCAGTGCGGCTCGATCACGAGGACATGCGCCCCGACGGGCATCTCGAGCGCGACTGCACTTGCGACGCCTGGTGGGTTCGCACGGAGTCGAGGCGACGAGTCGAGGCCCCTCGGGCGGTCGGAGGGATGAACAAAAACCCCGAGGAGCTCGCGCCGCCTGGAACGTGGTTTGCTCTGATTCAGGAGATCGCAAGGTGCATCGATGCGGACCCACATGGGACCGCGGACAGGATCGACGCGGACACGTACGAGCTCGCGAATCAGTATTTGATCGAGGAGCGTCGAGCGATCAACCGCTGGAACGAATGGCTCAACAAATCGAACCGGGGCTGAAATGGCGCGCGTAGTAATTGAGATCGACGGAGACGCTTCAGGAGCCGAGGCGGCGCTCGGCGACGTGCAAAGCTCGCTGGGCGACCTCGACAGCGCGTCAGAATCGGCAGGGGGCGCGGTCGGTGGGCTGAACGCGAAGCTCGTCAACGCGGCGTCGGCGGTCGGAATCGCGAAGGCTGGATTTGAGCTGCTTCGCGGCGGAATCAATATGCTGTGGGAATCGACCGAGCGATACTTCACTTCTACGGAGGAAGGGCAGCAGATGTGGGAAGACCTCGAGCGCCAGGGTCGAGCGCTTAAGGGAATGCTGTTCGAACTGTTCATCGGCACCAGCGATCAAAACGAAGCGTTCGCGCGAATGAGTGCGATCATGGGCGACCTTGTTTCGGTCAGTCGCGGCGCGGTCGCTGTCGTGTCGCCGTTGATTAGCCTAATCCGCGGCGGCGTAGGGTTTACGCTCAATTTCGCGTCTGCGCTCGCTGGCGTTGACAGGGAGGCACGAGCAGCGGCGCGCGGGCTCGACGGGCTCCAAGATGAAATCAGCGAAGCCCAAAGAAGAATGGAAGCGTTCCAGGAAGCGTTTAGCGCTCCCTCTGGGACAGACACGATCAACCGGTTGTCCGAGTCCCTGGCTGACGAGCTCGGACCAGGATTGGCGCAGGCGTTTGAAGATGTCGCGGGCGTCATGTTCGACATCGAAATGCAGTCGGCGAACACTTCGCAATCTGTCGGAACATCGCTCAATAGATTTCAGACAGCGCTGTCGCAGTCTGCTCACATTGTGCCCGGATTTAGGCATCAGCTCCGCGAGCTCGCCCGGACTGAAGAAGGGCGAGTTCACATTTTTAATATTTCGCGGCTCGCAGATGTCGAGCACCAGAACCAGCAGCTCGCACTAGCAGCCGCAGCAAGAAACAGCGCAAGCGCAACGTCGAGCGCGTCAAGCGCGACCGAAGAACAGTCGATATCAGCAGAGGAGGCCGCGATCAGTGTCGCGAGACTGGCGGTCGCAACAGGAAACGCGACGCTTCAGATTTTCGAGCAGAAGCACGCGCTCGACTTGCTGAACGAGGCACTCGCGCAAAAGGCTGATCGCGACAAAATCGCGAGCGAAATCGCAGTCAGTCAGCTCGAGCAAAAGCGGTCACTGATGGAACAGGAAGCGGAATTCGAGCGCGCCCAGATCCAAAAGACCGAGGCGCTTCAGGAGGCGAAGGCCGAGCGGGAGGCCGCGCGCGCCGCCAAGCAGCAAGAGCGCGTCAACCTGGCGAAGTCAGGATATCAAACGCTGACTAACTCGGCGGTTTCGATGGCGGCTGCGAGCATAAAGTCGGGCAAGAAATCCGCCGAGGAGACTCGAAAGATGATTGGCGACGAGCTCGTCGCGCTTGGCGCAATGGGGCTCGCGAAGTCTGCAATGATGCTCTTTGAGCCCGGAAAGCAGGCGCTTGCGGTTGGGCTCGGCGTCGCGTCAGTCGCCGCAATGGCGCTCGGGGCGAAGATGGGCGCGACCGCTATCAGCGGCGGCGGCGGCGTCGCGGCTCCGGCAGCGGGTCAAAGTCAAAGCGTGACGAACGTTACCTTTCAAAATAATTTTGCCCAGATCGGCAGCCGCGACCAGTTTCTTCGAGTGACTGGCGACGCGTTTCAAGAAGCTGTCGACGAGGGTTATATTGCATTGCCGAGGGGCGCATAATGGCGGCACACTTTCCGGTTATCAGTAGGCAAATCGCGCTTACGGGCAATATCGGAGTCGGCACTCCGGGCAGCCCGTCAGACGTAAGCGTAACGACGTCGGGCGTCTGGTCTTTTGCTTCTGAAGCGTCAGGCGTGCCTTCGAGCGACTCGCTCGCAAAGCATCTCGGCGATCGGCTCGATACCGTTTCGGGCGTGACCTATCAGAATGCCTCGTCTTCGTATGACATGACAGCGCCCGCTATGTTTCCGGTTTACCGCCTGGTGTGCGCGACCTCGTCGCAGCTATCAGTGCAGGCGGGCTCGTCGAGCTCGATCACCATGACCGACATCGGCGTCGACGGAACCATGACGAGCGGGATACCTGCGAGCGGAACCGTGACACTGACCAGCGAGATTAATTGCGCGGGCTGGTGGTCAGCCGGAATCGAGCTGACAAAACAAACGCGACCCGATCGGCACGAGTATCGCGATTTCGGCAGCGTGTACGATGGCACCGTCGACGAAACGGATTATTACGGGCGGCGGCAGTCGCTTCGCCTCATGTGGGAGCAGGTCGAGGACGCCAACGTCTTTCTTCATCGAGCCCAGAATTCGACCTATGCGGCGCTGGCAGGTCGAGACGTAGACGATCCGAATGGGTTGATTAACGACGCGAACGGGCTCCTCGAGTATTTCTGCCGGGGCGAAACGTTCCGAGTTTATTTCGCGCACGGCGACTATCTGACGATTCGAAAGCAGGAAGGCGGGCGGATTCGCGAGCTCGCCGACTGGGTGACTGAGTATCCTGACGACCCGAGGCGCTCGACGGTTAACCTTCGCGGTTGGAAGGTGGTCTGAATGGCTGCAATATCAACCGACGACAAGGTCACGATCGTTAGGATTGCGGGCGTGGGGGCATATAGCGCAGGCGCGAAACAGTACGCTTACAGGACACCAGGCGCCGCGCTTTCGTATACGACAGCGGCGACGACGGTGTCGGCGATCGTTAAGCATCCGACGATCTCACCAGCGAGGCTCGACCCGTTGGAGCCGATCGGGCATGGCGGCGGCGTGTCGGTCGAGCTCGCCTATCTGAATGATCACGCGTTGATTACGCCGCTCGCTCGTCGCACGGTTGCGCCGCTCAAAGGGCCGAATAACGAGGACGTGACGACGACCGCTTTTGTCGCCTCGGGTGATTCCTCGATGGTCGTGTCGAGCGACGTGTCGTCGGTTCTCAGCGCGAGCGATCTGATCTGGTTCGGGACGGCGTGCGCCATAGTGACGAGCGTTTCGGGCTCGACCGTTAATTTCACAATGGGCCAGCTCGGCACGGGGTTGCAAGATGTGCCTTACGTCGGCACGGGCGCCCAGATTTTTACGTCATGGCCTGACCTGATAGGTCGACGCGTGACGATATCGGAATCGAACGCGACGATCGGAAGCGAGGGCGCTGAAACGATCATATATCGAGGAATCGTCGAGGCTGTCGTTCCTGACGGGCCGCGGCTGACGCTCCGCACGAAAAGCCGAATGCAGCAGATGTTCGGCGACGGCGGGCGAAAGTTCTTCGCGCCGCAAGGCACTAGCAGCAGCTCGGCGTTTCTGATCGACGGCTCGATCGTCGGCGGATTCTGGGACTATCCACGAAATACGCTGTGGGATGATCCGACGTGGGTCTATCATCGGTTGATTTCTCAAGATGGACGATGGGCCGTCGTTAAGATGGTCGACAGCGGCACGGGCGGCGCTGACTTTCGGCGCTACGTGCCAGACACGACCGGCCCGAATATCGTGCAAATGGGCCAAGACGACGAGGTTTATCCTCCGAGCCGCTGGAGTGAACTGTGGGAATCCGGGCGCGGCACGGGCAGGATTCGCGCCGAGTACGCATGGGTTCAGGCGGATCAGACTGCGTCGGATATTTTTCTCGACTTGCTTCAGGGCGACGCGCTGCCGTGGTCGGTTTGCATGAGGCTTTCGAGCGACGAAATCAACGCGACCGAGATTGCGACAAAGATCGACCGCGCGACTGACGCGATCGGCGTGATTCGGTCGTTCGGCGTCCCGAGCGAGTTCGGTGATCTGTTCGTCATGCCGTACTACGAACCATCCGACGAGCGGCTCGCTGATATCATGGCCGAGGAGTTCCTCGGGCCGCTCGGGCTGGCATTGGCGCCCGACAAAATGGGCGTGATCACTTGCGTCGACTTCCGTCAGGTTTTCATCATCGACGACACCGTTTCGTCGGCTGACATCAAAGGCGGCGCGATTGGCCCGACACCGCGGTCGACGAAAACCGTCGTTCGAATGTGGTCGTTCACGGCAGACATAAACGGAACAAAGCTGACCGAGGAAGTTCACAGCGTACTTGCGACGATGCTTCACGGCGGCGGAAAAACGAAAAAATACGAGGTAAAGATTCTCGCGTCAGAAGCGAATCTTCTGACTTTGAAAGGGCGAGCTCAGGCGCTTTCGGCGACCTTCGAGCGCGCGGTTCCCGAGGGCGGATTTTCGGTCGGCTCGGCGATCGACTCCGATGTCGGAAACGTGCTCCAAGTCACATGCTCGTCGCTTCCTGGCGACGATGGTGTTCGCGGAAGCGACGCGCAAAGATTCTTCGTGACCGAGTGGGGGCGCGACTCGGGCGGAGCTCCTCGGCTGCGCGGCATGTTCCTCGGCACGGACACGGGCGCAAAGTGGGCGCCTGCCGCGCGGGTACAATCCTACACGGCAGGCACGATGACGATCTATTCGCAGGTTTTCACGGATCCGAGCGAGTCAGATGTCGACTCGGACAAGTTCGCCGTGAACGACAAGATCATTCTTCTCGACCAGTACGGAACGCAGAAGGTCGGAGCGAAGACGATCACAGGTATTTCGACGAACAAGCTCGTCGTTTCGGGCATGGGGGTCGCGGCAGATGGCGACTACGTGATTCTCGCACCATACGATTCAACCGGACATGATAACGAGTGGACATGGCTCGCGGATAACTCGGCTCGACTCGGCTCGGCGAATGACGTCGCGCCCGTTTGGACTTGAATCAGGGATATTAAATGGCGTTCACGGTTCCGGCAGAGTGGCAATATATCGACGGAACGCACCAGGTCGCTCCTCGTGCGCCGATCGTCGGAGGCAAAACCGGCAGCTATGCGTTCGACGCGTTGATTGCTGATCACCATTTGGTTAGAGCGAGCCGAATGCCCGCCGTGCTGGCAATGGCGAACACTGACGCCTGGACCACGACCGCGGGACCGGGCAGCGGCGTCGGTAGCTGGGCGAGTTTCGGCAAGGTCAAGTTCGAAACTCAGGCAGGATTTGACGGGCGGCTGAACGTGACCGCATGGGCGCAAGATTGCCAGGGCGGCGCGGGCGGCGTCTATGTCGCCGTGTTCAATACCTCGAGCGTGCTTCAGGCATCCGCGACGCTGACGAACACGTCGAGCGGAACAAAGCAGGAATTGACCGGAAGCATCACCGGGCTGTCGGCGTCGACCGAGTATCTCATCGAAGTGAGATTTGCGGCGCGAACTGCCGGATCTCCGACGGCGATGCTATATGGCGTGCTCGTCGAGCCGCGGGCGCTGACCTCGTCGACCATCGACGACAAGCTCGACGACCAGCGCGCAAAAGACGACGAATCCGCGAGCGCTTTGCTGCCCTATCGAATCCGCGAGAATCTGATCGCGTCAATGCGCGAGCGAATGCCGCAATGCGCGCACGTATATCCCGACGAGAGCAAGATTCAGATGTCGGCGCCGGAAGTGTCGACGCATCCTGATGAATGGTGGGGAATTCCGATCGTGGTGCCAGTGCCTCGGGGCGCGGTCGAGGTTGGCGTCCGGATCGTTTACGAGGTGGCGACGGCTTCCGTAAAGGCTCGTCTTCGCGTGATCGGCGGCGATATCGGATCGGCGGTCACGCTATCGACGACAGGCTCGACGACCCTGTCGAGCGACCTGACGGTCGCGGTCAGATCTGGCGACTCGCGCTCGGCGCTTGTTATGCTTTCGTTCCAGTCGACTAGGGGCTCGGCGGTTGCCGTTGCAAATGGCGCGACGAGTGCCGACGGGCTGGCATCTCGAAAGGTCGCGCTCTCCCTTTTGTCGGGGTCGGTCACGGCGCACAGCGTGATCCAGAACGCAGGATCTTCAAAGCCTGCGACCTATATCGGCAGCGTCAGCGGCGGCACTAACATCACGATTTGGCCCGAGCGTTGGCCGATTGCCGATATCTTCGGCGGATCGGTTTATACGCTCGGAAAAATTAAGCTGCATTCGGTCGGCGTCGAAGTGAAGGCTGACGCGTCGTCGCTCGTCGACTTTTCTGTTCCGACGACTCGGTTCATGAGCGTCGACAAGGTCATGCAATACGAGACGATCACGAATCTCGACGCGGCGTCGTGGGAAATTTATTCGGGCGCGTCGCGATGGTATGCCATGCGACCGACCGCGGCTGCGCTGTCGTCGTTCTTCGGAGTCTCCGAGGCGTCAGGAGCTCCGGCAGCGGGCGCGATCGTAGAACGTCGAGCCGATTCGGAGGGAATCGAGGTTTCGCTCCTCGTGATTTCTTCGGGATTTGGAAACCGAGTCGTCGAAACGGAAGTCACGATTCGAGCCGTCAACGGCGGAACGTCGGGCTCGATCACGATTGTCGGCTCGGTTTCAGATGACATCTTTGTCGGAACTGTGCAGGGCGAGCAGCTCGCAACGCAGGTCGCGGGATTGACTGACGGATTCGGAACGACCGATTGGAGCGCGCAAGATCTGATTCGAGAATCCGAGGCCGAGCAGCTCGGAGTGATCAAGGGGATCGCACCCTGGCCCGCTGGATCTGGCGTCGGCGATGTGCTCGAGGTGACTTGCACGGTCGGGGACGGAGTGAGGCACGTATTCGGCGCGAGTCTGCGCGAGTGGGTGCGACCTCGCGGCGGCTGACCGTTCCGCCGAGTTGCCTCGTCGGCGCTTGTTCTCATAATCTCACCAGGTCGCGAACGCGGCTTTTCTTCTGATCAGAGAATCGACAGCACATGACGAGCGGCGCAAAATGCCTCGGCGACGAATGCCCGCGACATCTCGACGTCAAGGAGCTCGCCCGAGCTGCCGAGTTCACTGGTGACGCAATCGCAAGCGCTCGGCTTTTGTTTTCGGATCTGCCGGATTCGCTTCAGCTTTTGATATCGGCGCTCGGCTGGTCGCAGGCGGCAGACGAAACTTTTGCCACGATGACCGCAGGACAGCTCGACACGTTCTCGCAGGCGGTCGCATTGTGGCAGGCGGCGCACGACCTCGAGCCCGACGGAATGCCTGGGAGAATGACACGCGCGGCAATGGCGAAGGTCGACGCGGTCGATCGGTTCGCTCGCGTGCGCTCCTCGCTTGCGCTCGATTTGCCTCGATACGCTCCTCGGGCCGACGAAACGGTCGAGCTCGCGCTCGCCGCTTGCGAGGTTCTTGAGCTGCCCGAGCAGGTCGCCAGCGCTGACGGACTGCACCATATCATTCGACGCGAGTCGGGCGGATACGTTGGGCGACCGAACTACACGATTCATCTTGACGGCGTGCAGATGTCGCAGACGACGACCGTCGACGATTGGCCGAGGGTATGGTCGAGACTCTGCTCGGGTGACGTGCGCGGGCTATGGCCCGACGGCGTCAGTCACTCGACCGCTTGCGGGCTCGGGCAACTTCTGTCGTCGAATATGGCGCAACTGTCGCCGATTGGCGTCGAGGGCTACGGCGACGCGCTCGCGGAAATGTGCGCGTTAATCTCTTACGTTCTCGCGCGCTATCGATCACCAGGCGCGACAGCGGTTCAGGCGTTCGACGACGCTTGGGAATTTTACACTCTGCCGCAATTTGACGGTCCTAAATCGGAGCGCCCTAAGTGGTGCCGCTATTCCTGGCGAGCGCTCAAAAAGTACGGCGGCGGAAACCTGAAACCGGGCGAGGGGTATTGATTGTGATTATTGAAAAACTGAAGTCTGCCGACACTTGGTTCGGCGCATTTGTCGCGGGAATTATCGCGGCGGCTCTCTACTTGATCCAGGCGGCGAACGGCGTCGCGCCCGAGCCGCCCGAGCTCGTCGAGGACATGGTCGAAACGCTGTCGACGGATATCTTGGGCGAAACAACGCCCGACGGCCTCGTCGAAGGGTCAGCCGATGAAGGGTCAGCCGATGAAGGCTCGGGCAGTGAATAGGCTCGCGACGCTTTGCGCGCTGGTGGTCTGCCTGTCGTCGAGCTCGTGCTCGGGCGTGCAGATTTCGACCGCTTGCGGCGTCAGTGGCAAGCTGCTCGCTCATCTTTCTTTCGTCGCCGAATTTGCCTGTCACGCTTTGGGCGCCGACAGTGCAAAATGCGGAACGGCGGTCGACGCGCTGAACGTGGCGTCTGACGCCGCGGCGCTTTGTTCCTGATGGCCGAGCATCGATATCGCGACGAGCTCGCGATGGTTGTCGTCGTGTCGCTGGTGGTTCTCGTCGTGCTCCTCGCAATGTGCTCGGGCCGATGATCGCCAGCGCGCAAGCGGAACCAGACGAGCCGACCGAGGCAGGCGACCGCGTCGTCGAATTACTTCTCGAGGTGACTGCCGAGCTGACCGGGCTGTCTCTCGCGCTCCGGAACTACCGTGACCGACGTGTCAGAGACTCTCGATCCATTATTCGCTGACCTTCGGGCTCGGATCTCTGAAATCAAGGTGGCACTCGTCGGAAGCATGACGAGTCGCGGGCTATTGCACGACGTCGACCTGATAAACGCTCGCGTCGACTCGCTATCGCTGAAGGTCGAGGAGCTCGACGCGGCGCTCGTGCGACAAAACTCGATCGTCGCTCAGGCGCCGCCGTCGCCGTCGACCGTCGTCGAGATCGTGAAGATTCTCGCATCGCCTTCGGGCGTCGCGGTCGTGTTTCTGCTTGTCGCTGCGTTGGCGATTCTCATCGGGGGCGGGCTCGGTCAGGCGACCGACGTTCGAGACATTCCGATTCCGACGCCGCACCAGGCGCCGCACCAGGTCGCACCAGGATCAGAAGCATCGCCCGCGCTCCTCGAAAGCATGAGCGACGAGGACAGGGCGGCGCTGAAGGTGCGCGTCCTTCAGGAGCTCGACGGGCTGCTCCGGGACGTCGACACCTAGTTTCCAGCGAGCATCAGCGCCCAGGCGATCACGAGCGGGAAGGAAAGCACGGCGCCCGCGCAAATGCTCGCAAAGGTCCATTTGATGATCAATACCACCATCGAGTCGAAGGGGATCTTTACGTCTGTTATTGTTACGGTCATTGTTTTGCTCCGGGTGTGCGCCATTCGGCGCGGTTATGGATTCACGGCGCGGTCGAGATCTTCGACCGCTAGCGCGAACACGTCGAAAAATTCGCGATAGGCTCGCGCGGCGTC
>Ga0075462_10000485_pt1 | contig 12275 bp, 7 predicted proteins | sample DEB08_DNA_4_FD_71487 | JGI IMG/M metagenome (GOLD analysis project Ga0075462, IMG submission 71487) | Aqueous microbial communities from the Delaware River and Bay under freshwater to marine salinity gradient to study organic matter... | ecosystem: Environmental > Aquatic > Marine > Coastal ...
TTTCATTACTGTTTCTTTTATCTTTTCTTTACGTTTCTCTGCGTTAATTCTAGCTTCTCTTCTAGCTTTGCGTGCATCAGCACAGTAAGATACATAGTCATTGTACAAACCTGCTCTGCCGTATAGCTGCATAAACTCTCGGAGCTGTTCGTTCTTAACTCGAATCTCTTCCAAAGCCATAAACTCTTCTAGGTCATTGTCTTCTTTACCTAGAAAGTTAGTCCAGATACTATTCTTTTTTTTGTGTAAATCTTGTTTGAGTTGTTCTTCAGCACTAACAAACTTGGAGATTGCTGCACCTGCTGAAGATAGTTCTCGACCATTTTGAATGGTCTGTTTAATAATTGCAAAAGCACTGTTAGCGACCACTAGCATTTCAAGCATAGTGTCACCTCAGTAATAAGCCTACCATCATAACAATCATAGTACCTGCTGTACCAATCATAATATGTTCAATGCGTTTGATGCGTAAGATAGTTTCTTTCCATCTCTCAGCACAGACTGCTTCATGTGTGTCTATCTGTGCCTTTACATCACTTGCTTTAACCATTTAACTTACTCCGCTTGTGCTGCAAGATGTGCTGCATAAGCAGCCTTTACTGCATCTGTGAATACTGGTGTGCAGATTGCAGAAACATCTGCATCTTCTGCTGTAAGGTCAGCATCAGGCATAACTACATGTCTATGAAAATTACGGCTAATCTCTGTGCCATCCTCATTAATAATAGTAGCTGTTCTTACCTGTACAGAAGACCAACTACCATTGTTAATTACTTCTATCTTGTCGTTTATTGTTGTCTTAGTCAGTGCCATATTTTATCTCCTTTGGTTGGACTGTCCACGTTCAAGACGCATCAATAGTTTCTTGTAGTTTTTGTTGCTTGAGAGCTTCAATCTGCTCTTCAGTTAATCCAGATATTTCTTCATCTGTTAAAACACCATGTAAGGTATATGTACCATTTGTAATAACAAACTCTGTTCCGTCTATTCTAACTATTTCTGTCATGTTTCACCTTATGTTTGGACAACACCAAACCCTTTCCAAGTTCCTGGAGTTCCTGCAGATACGCAAGTCCATCCTAAATATTCTGTTGCTAAAGGATTTCTATTATAAAACTTATCACCTAATTTCCAAGTACCTGCAGCAGGTAAATTATCAGCAAAATAAATTTGCTCCGCAGCTATAAATGGTTGATGATTCCCACCATCTTGACCCGGCAAAGTACTAGAAAGATTATACATAAATGGATTTGAATATACACAATTAAGTCCTGCGGCAGGGTTTGCTCCAAATGGTGACATTTCAAATCTAATAGAACTAAGTGATATTGTTGTGTATGTTAAGAATGAATATAAAATTGTTTGCCTTTCTAATTGTGGCCTACCCTCATTATATTCTGAAAATTGCCATGAATGATAGCCACCATCAATGTCAGTTGTACTGTTTGGTTTAAAGTTAAACGTTGGTCTAATAGCAGCTTCATCAAAATAAGATATCAAAACATTTACAGCAATCCATCTATTTGCTGAAATAGACAATCCACTTACTGTATATGTTATTGTCCCAGCTCCACTTGTTGTATAAGCTGTACCAACAGAACCTTCAATTCCTATAAATGGTGCTGTAGGTGTAGAGTTTGCATCAGAGATAACAACATCAGCTCTGCTATTAGATTTGTCCATGCTTTTGTTATAATACAAAGCAACACCCATTGCTTTAGCAGCAGTAACATAGCTTGTAGGTGAAAAAGTATTGTCAGTAGACATAACATTAAAACTGGCATCAGAATGAACTTTCATACTATTTTCATTCACATAAATATTTGCACATTTAAAAAGTATAAGATCATCAGTGGTTGTACTACCAGAATTAAAATTGTTTTCAATCACAGCACCATTGTTGAAAATAAGATTAATAAGATAATCACCACCGTTTGCTTCGAAGTAATTATTAGCAATACGCAAACCAGTGTAAGTGCCAGACATATGTATTGTATTATCATTGCTTTCAAAGTTGTTTTTCTCAATGATAATATCGTTACCTAATAATGTCATTCCATTTGTATTTTGCCCAGCTTGGTTTCCTACAAAACGTAGAATGTTTACTATTTGACTATCAAGATTTCTCCAAATATTTGTATTACGTGTAATAGTGCAGTTTGTTACTGTTACAAGACCAATACCAGTAGCACCACCGGCATTGTAAACGTCAAAGGCTGAGGTAAAACCATTAACAGCAATACGATTAAAGGTATAATCAGTATTAAATTCTGTGCCTACTTTCCAAGCAATACCTGCAGTAGGCATGTCTCCAGTTTCTAAAGTCGCAAAGTTTAAATCTTCAATACATATTGAAACTTCAGAAGACCCAGCATCTATTAACAAAGCTGCTCTATCAGTATGAACAGGCATTATAGTAGGTAAACAATCTGGTTGTGCATCAAATATTTGTGAGTATTGTTTAAATCTACCAGTGCCTACAAGTTTATAAACTCCTGGAAGTGGCACTATAGCAGCAGTTGTCTTATATGTTCCATTAGGAAAAAACAATGTTCCACCTGATCTTCGAAAAGGTGTCATTACACCACCATCACCAAGTGTGGCCAAATAATCAAGAGCAGCTTGAATTGCAGCAGTATCGTCTGCAACTCCATCTCCAACAGCACCATAATCTTTTACATTAATTATAGCACCATCAATCATACGATTATTTATTTTTGTAAGTGACATTTTTTACACCCTAAATTGAAATGAGAACCAAAAATAACAATCTGAATCTGTATTGGAAGCCGTTATTCTTGCGGTTGTATTATTCCAAAGTTCTGCATAAGTTTGACCTGACTCACCACGCATTGTAATTTGACCATTGGTAATTCCCACAAATCCATATGGAGAAAATGACCCAGCAAATTCACTTGATGGTGTAAAAGGAAATCCTCCAAATCTAACATTTCCTGAAGCTGTTGTTTCACTAATCCTCACGAAACCTTGACAATTAACAAGATTGCCAATCTTTGTGTAAGTTCCAGTTTGTTGAACGTAACTCTTATCGCCATCTGACGATGTGAAATAAAGAGTTGGAGTCCACGTACCCTCTTCATAGTCATCGAGAGCATTAGCCGCAGCAGTGTCACCGTTAAAGGTAATGCCATCAGAGGTAAATCTTGCAATTTCAGAAGTACCTATACCAACAAATATCTTAGGTATGCTTCCTCCTGTAGCACCTATTCGTGCATAGTATGGAGTAGACCTAAGACCAAAAACAACTTGACCAGCAACAGTTGTGTTACTGTTTGTAGGATTGTTTAAAAATAATGTAGGGCCAACAGTTACTTGAGCATCGGCAGCAGTTGCATCATAAGCAGTTATGTCACTTATTTTGATTTCTTGTTCTTGCGTAAATTCTTGAGCAGTATCTAGTTTTGCAATATTAGATGGTGTTGGTAATGCTGTTCCACCAACAGATAAAGTGCCATCAACATCCACATCATTGAATGTTGGATTCCTTCCAAAAATACCACCATGTTGTTTAATAGTCATTATTTACCTCACAAAGTTGCAATAACAAAAGCAAGTAATTCTTCATAACGTACACCATAAGTATTACCTGCCGTTCTTATTTGATTGCCATCATCATCAAATTCATCTTCCCATTCATCATAACAAAAAATACCATAATCATTAGGATCAAGACTTTCTGCAACAAAAGCAGCTTGTACCTCTTGTGCAATTACACCAATATGTATTCTTGCATTATCACCTTTTGCTGCAACAGCATCTCTAAATTTAAATTTTTTAATTAGACCTTTTATTGCTGTGGCCACTCTAAGTTCTGCATCACTAAGATTAGCTACTTGCTCTTTCTGTCGTTCATCAGATGTATTGATTGTTCCAGTTGCTGCATAAATAACAGACCAACGATTACCACTTGTTCCAATAGAACCTGTGTTGTCTGTTGAAGGTATAAAAGCTATATCACCTGAGTCAAATGCTGCTTTGGACACACCTCCTGCTTGGAAAAAAACATCTCTTGCTGTTGTATATGTATCTAAATATATATTGCCACTATTAGCATTAATATTAGCAACAACAGTTGCACCACCATCTTCAAATTTAATATTTGGATTACTCGAAGCCACAACAATATCTTGTGTTGTTGTTGTAACTGCTGATCCATTGTACCAAACACCACCTTTATACAAAACATTTGCATCGGCAGTACTATCAGTACCGTTATTTGCTAGAGTTATATTGCCTAAGACTAAACTGCCATTTGCAAAATCAATCGCAGTCGCATTTTCTTTTAGCTCTGTGTCTGAAGTACAGTATACAGTACCTCCATTTGCTTCGATTGCTTTTGTGCAATGCTTTATTCTAATAGGATATGCAGCTATAGCCGCACTAGCCGAAGTTGTTTTTAGAGCATCAACTAAAGCACCACCTTGAGATTGTGCTAAATTTATACTTGTGCCTGATCCAACAGTAAACCCAGCAACACTAGAAGAACCAAAACTTACTCTAACAAACTGTGCTTCACCACCAGCTACACCCTGATATAGTTCTTGAGCCGTAGTACTGCCACCTAATTGTGATCTATTTAAATAAATTTCACTAGCTCCATAACTTCTAAAAACTTTATCACCCGCACCAACAAAACCTGAGTAATCAAAAGCATAAAATCTTGAGCCACTACCTCTTAGAAAAATTAAATCATGCTCTGTTCCTGCAGTTCCAGAATATGCTAATCCAACAAATCTCCACGTCATTCTTCCACCATTTAGGCAGTTAATGAAACCCTCTCTAGCAGAACCATCCCAACCTGTGCTAGTTGCTATAATTGAAGACTTATAAATAACAACCTGATTTGCAGTTAATCCGTTTGTAAGCGTGTTGTCTATTGTGCCAATACTAGGAGCGCCTTGAGGAGAATTTATATCAAAGGTAAAAGTTAATCTATCTCCGGCAATAGCTTTTACGATATGCGCTCCATTAAAACATTCTTCTTCGCCAGAACCTTGTGCGTTTTGTATACCTATAACAGAGCCTACGACAGCATCTGCACTTAATGATGAGCCAACAGTTACAGTAATTTCATAAGTTGTTCCAGAAACAAGCGATGCAGCATATGTAGTTATTTGCTGAAAAGTAGGTGATGCTGTGCCACGTATATCAATTTCAGTACCTGATCCATCAAGATCAATATATGTATTAACAGTATGTTTGCCATCTGCTATCTCTAAATAAAAGGTTGCTTCTGGAGAAACTTTGCATCCTCTCATCCAATTAATCATTGCTTGTATATCGTCACCACTTGTAGGATCACATACAAGTTTTGCTGATTCACCTGACTTTAAATATAATGGTTGATTTGCTGTAAAAGCAGCTAAAGCGGCTGCATCTCCAGTTAAAAAATCTGATACAGACACAAACTCTTGTAGCTTGTTTTGTACTGTGCGTGTTTGCGCACCAGTTCCACCTTGATTGTAGTTTACATTAGCACTTTCGCTGTCTGCTGTATTTATGGCATTACCAATAATCACTTCTATAGATGAGTTTAATGGTGGTGCTTCTGTAAATGTAAGAGTTGTTGTGCTAATACTAAATGTTGATTTTTCTTGATACACACCATCAATATAAATTTGACAGTTATTTTTTGAACCTGCTGCCACTGTAGTAGTGTAGGCTACAGTACTGCCATCACCTATAAATGTGTTATTAGTATAGTTTGCACCAATAACAGTATTAGAAATTAATTCATTTGCAGCTACTGCCTCAATATTTCCTTCAGTATCAAACTTAAATATTTTATCTGCACGAGCAGTAGCACTTGGTAATTCTACATTTAGCACTGGATCAGAATCAGGCATCCTTATTGTTCTATTAATGCCATCATTTAAATCTGAAGCTATAGCAGTAAATCTATCTAACTCTGTATTAAGTTTAGCAACTTCAAATGCACCTGATGATGGAAAGTCAGTAACTCTTGAAAGCTCTACATCTCTTGTAATTATTACTGTTGAACCACCTGCTATACCTACAACTTCATTACCTGCTGTAGTCGTAATAGTACCTGTAGAACCACTGCCACCTGTTACTGTGTAATGTGTAGCTAATGTTTTAAGAGTACCATCAACATAGAAGTTTAAATCTGAATCATCAAAAAACTCAAAGTTTACTGTAAATGTTGTTTGGGTTATACCTGATGCAACTGTATAACTTACTCGTGGTGTATTGTCACTTAATGCTATAGTCATTAGAATCTATTCCTTAAAATTCTATTTATGTCACCCTCATCTGTATCCTGCAGCATACGACCTAATTGATTCATCTCATCACGAATAAACCATAATCGCATATAAGGCAAGTTTTTTATGAATTGTGAGGCTCCATTCATATCACCATCTACTGCAAATTTATAAGCTCCTTCTGCCAAATCATAACCTATACTTGGCCCTGCACCACCTATTCCAGTAAATGCATCAACGTAACTTTTTTCTTGTGGAAATTTTGGCTGAAGTAATCCCATAGATATATCAGGGCCACCTAAAGCTAAAGATGTCTGCATACTTGTATAAAATAAATCACTATACATTGCACCTAAACCTGATGAATCAAAAGATCTGGCCATCTTATCTTCAATGGACATTTTATCCCAAATATAACTTGTTCCTGCTAAATCATACTTAATTGACAATGACATATAACCAAGACCCATAGCTGTTATTGCTGCTATAGCTCTATTTTTTGCCTGTCCTGTTGCCATTGCTGCAGTAATTTTATTTGCAGCAGCAAAGCTATATGACCAAAATTGAAATGGCAATCCTGCTAAACCAGTTTCTATTCTGCTATATCCTCTATATCTAGCATCTTCTTTCATACCAAACTTTTTACCTATCCATGATGGTATATAAGCTACTCCGTCTGCAATAATAGGTTTGTCTGCAGGTGTACCCATAACAACAGTATTACTTACACCTGAGTTTATTGCTACTCTAAACTTATCTAATGTTTCTTGTGAAGTAGTCCATTTTTCAGTATTAGCTAAATACATACCACTATCAGACTTTTCCCAATTAGCATTAGATATTTCTATAGAGGCTTGTTTATCTATGCCATATCTTCTTAAATACATTATATCTTTAGATGTTGCTGTGCCATTTGCATCTTTAATAGCAAACTCAATTAACTCATGTTGTCTTATTATACCATCTAGTTTTTTAATAATATTAGTAATAGGAGCAAGTCCATTAAGTATATAAAATGTAGATCTTGCTTTAGTCCTAAATCCACTTTCCAATGGATTGTTAGTAAGGTCTTCAACATACTTCATATGTGCATCACCTTGAAGTATCTCCAATGCTTCTGCGGCAACACGAAGTTCTTTTCTTGTCATTCTTACTTTGCTGTCCGAAAGGATTCCATACAACCCTTTGAAAACATTCTTCATTTCGTGTTCCATAAATACTTTGGCAACATCAGGAATACTACTTATACCTGCAGAACCTAAGTAATTAAGCTGTGCTAGATCTCTTAACATATTAGCAAATCTTAAATCTAATCTTGTTGGATCTGTAAGAACACGACCAACTACTCTATCGTAAGAGTGTAAAAAGTTTTTACGTAGTTTGTTTATCTCACTTTCAGATCTACCTGCTTTAAGCATATCATCATCAAGATCATCTAAAACATCATCAATAGATCTTCCACCATACTTTTTAGAAAACTCATACTTTGGTGCAACTCTTTGTGTATATATTCTCATTACCTGTACTGGATTAGTTTCAATAAAATCAGTAACAAGTTTATTAGGAATATCTAATTCTCTGTGTCTAAAATGTTTTGATTTGCCATAACCATAAAAAGCAACACTATCATCAGTAAGATCTGTAGCTTCATTAGTAAGTTTTTTAATTACAGAATCAACTCTTTCTTGTACAGACTTAGGATTTGTAGCTCTAATAATCTCATCAGGTGTTCTTGCAGGAACTCTTTCGGTTAATCCTTTAGCATTTTTAATAGTAATTGTTGGATTAGATATAAACCAATCAGTAAGTATTTGTGCAAACTTTTCTCTGTTTTCTTTTATCTTGTCTGCTGACCAGTATCGAGGAAAAAAGAACTCTTCATTTGCAGGTAATACAGGTGTTTCTTTAGCTATTTTTAAATTAGCATCAAGATCTATTAACTCATTACTATTTCTTTGTATTCTTCTTATCAATGCATTTTTCTTAAACTGCATATTTTTAGATAAGAACACACCTTTTTTTTGTTGTAACTTTAATGATTCTAAAAATTCTATTTGTTTAGGAGTAAGGCCTATTTTATCACCAACTCCCATAAACCTATCATTTAAATCTTTTAATATAACATCATATTTATCTTGTGCTTGTTTATTAAGTACAGCAATTTCTTGTAATTCTTTTACATCCCTATAAACTCTAAGATTCTTTGCATTTACTTCTTTTTGCAAAGACTTTACATCACCAATAATGCCTTCATCTCTTAATCGTTTTTCCCATCTTTGCATGAAGCCATCTATTTGCCCTTTAACTCTTTTTTCAATGTCTGTTAATGGTTCTTCTTTTAAAATCTTTTGATAAGTTTCTGATAACCAATCATGGTATGTAGTCTTTTTTCTAACTCTTGATACAATATCATCAACATCTATATCCATAGCATATAGATTCTTACCATATTGTTCTTTGTAAATAGTACGTAAAAGATCGTGAACAGCTACCCATTCACCTTCTCTTATTTTAGATAATTGATAGACTGAGTTTTCAGATGCCAAACCAAACTTAGTTTTAGCTAAGTTCATACCACTATCACCAATAAGATTATACATAGCTTCTTTTATAACAGTAGGTATTTTAGAATCTTGAAGAACAGTTTTGATTGGTGTTGGTATAGCTTTGTAAATAAAGCTATCTAAAAACCAATTCTTTTCCAATGCCATTGGATCTTGAATACCCACATTCTTTTGTGCATCTTCATCAACTCTTCTTACTGCAAGTTCAGCATCTATTTGTGACAATATTCTTTGATTAGATTCAATATCATCTAATGTTTTGTTATAGGAATTACCTAATTCAATTTGTTTATTTATATCTTTAATAGTATTTAAATTAGTTTGTTTTTCTTCTTTACTAATTTTAGGTGATTTGTTTTTTGTTTCTAATTCAGCTTTGCGTTGGTTTAATCCCTTAAGTTCTGCTGCATAAACATCTGCACTTTTTGCTTTTAAGTTTGCTAACCTTTTTTCATTACCAAATCTTTCAAGAGGTAATGCATTTTTCAAACCTATTAAATATTCATTTGTATATACAGGCTCTGCATCACCTTTTTTGTTTATCTTAACTTCTTTAGTAATCTCAAAAGGTCTTTCTTTTCCACTATCCTTTGCTTTTTGCAGCAAAGTTTTATCAGGGCCTTTTTCTGTTTGCTTAATTAAGTCAATACTTTCTTTTTCTAACTGTTTTAAAGCAGCAACTCTCTTACTCATTACTGCACCAACAGCACCACCGATAATAGCACCACCACCAAAAGCCATAGCAACATTACCAAAAGACTCTTCTACAGTACCTAGAGGGTCAAATGGTAGCCTTGCAGCCTCAAGTCCTACCTGTAGACCTGCAACCTGCGTACCTACCTTCAATGCGGCTCTAGTAGGGCCTAAAGCAAATCCACCAAAAGGCAAGGCAACAAGATTAATCGGATCAAATATACCTGCTATAAGTTGTTTAGGTATACTAGACTCAAGAAGCACCTGCCTTCTTTCTTTATTTTCATCTATTTCTTTTTTTAATTCCCTCATATGCTCTTCATTTTTAGCATCTATAAGATCAACAGCATATTCTTCATAACCTATCATATCTCTTGTTGAGTCATAATCAGGATCTTCTTCATCCCTAAATCTAATAGCATTGATTGTGGCATCTATTAAAGGTGCGTATGTGTATCCTAATTGTGCAGATACTACATCACCAAAACTAGGGCTATCTTGTGTAGGTAATTGATATTGAGGAGTGCTTCCTCTAGTTTGCAATCTAAAGATTTGATCTTCTTGTATTAATTTAGGTGCAATATAATTACTATCAAATGGATTCATTATTTAATACCACCTAATACTTTGGTTACTTCAGCCTTACTTTTTTCTTCAGGACTAGTAAATACATCTAGGCTTGCATTAATTTCTTTTGTTGTTTTAATTTCATCTAACAAAGACTTCATATCATATATAAAATATTCACCATTATGTATTAATGGTTGCAATGTTCCATACTCATTTAAAGTTGCAACTTGATATTGTACATTTCTATTTTGTACATCTCCACCTGTAAAAGCAGTAGTATAAGGAACAAGGTAGGCAACATTCTTTACTGTTTGAATAGCTTCCTTTGTTTTCTTTCTTCTCAATGGTTCAGCTATATCTCTTAATTCCATTCTAGCCATTAAAGATTCTGATGAATCTGTACCAATTCTAAATGATGATGCTCCAGGCCTTTTGCCTACAAACTCTTCATCTGCAATACCTAACTCTTCTTGTATAGTCGAAACAGAATCTTCAGCATCTTCTACACTATAGGTTGTATTATTTAACATTACATCATCAGGTAATTTACTATTAATTAAGTTTTTAATCTGTTCTCTTTTAGCATCATCAGGAACAGTATTGGTTAATGCATATCTACTCCTATCTAAAGATGTAGAATGAAACACATCTACCACTATACCTTCTGTTTCACCATAAACATTATCTCTAATCTCATTCATTAGATCATCTAATGTTTCTTTTTCTATACCTAATGACATACCTATTTTAGCGGCTTCATCAAGGTCTTGTATCTCAAATGTTTTGTATCCTAACTTGGCTAAATAGTCCTTTGCACTATTAACTTTATCACCATATCTTTCATAATTAATTGTAGGTGGATTAGTTTTGTTGCTATTAACTTTATTAATTATATCTACAAGTTGAATTTGTTCGTTAGCACCTGTACCTTTAATATCAAAAAAAGATGTTTGCCCTTGTGCTAAAGAAAATAATTCTGTTACAACTGATAAAGTTTGATTTACTTTAGTAGACATACCCCCTATAACTAAATTGTTTTTTGAAGTTAAAGTGTTACGAGTTCTTACTTGAGAATACCTAGCATAAGCTGACAACAATCTCATTGCTTCTTGATTATTAGTAATACGACCATCAGCTAATGCACTCATACTTTTAATTAATGTTTGAGGTACAACTGCCTTTTTCATAATATGATAATCTATTGATCTATGATTATCATCATTTTGTGGATCATATGACCCATCTTTAAAAAGATTTGGATTAGTTATTGCGAATACATTATCAACTATTTCCCTATCTTTTTTGCTTGAAGTGTCAAAAAGATCATTTTGAATATCTTTTATTACTCTATCAGTTTCTCTTATTCGTGTATTGTTACGAGCATCAGCGCCTGATTGACTTATAACTCTATTTAAAACATCTTGTATTGCACTTTGTGTAGATGATTTATTAATATGACCACGTTCAGATATATCATTAACTAAGTTATAAAACTTTTCTTCACCTTCCGTAAGCGATATGTTTTTACTAGGATTAGCTACCTTTGCTATAATCTTACCAAGACTTTGTGCGTTATTTATTATTTCCCCACTTTGAAAAACTTTTCTTACTGTTTCTGTTAGAGCAAGTTCTTTTAATGCACCTGCTTGTTTTACACTTAAATTTACAAAACCATTTCCTTTTCCATACTTTTCAACTAAAGCAGGATCTTCATTTTTTACACCTACAGCATTATCTATTCGATTATAAAATTCAGTAATTTTATTTAAATTAATGTTACCAGTTTCCACATATTCACTAGCTAAATCATCTGTTTCTAACTCAAGTGATTGTGTAATTTCTGTATAATTAATTTGTGTTTGTGGATCTTCTTTTCTTTCTTGTGCAATTTTTCTTTCTAATTCATCTTCTTGATTTTCTTTAACTCTTCTTCCTGATTCTATATTAGAAACATTACTGGAAACTTGCCTTGCTTCATCAACAATTACATCTATATTAGATCCTGATTCTTTTTTAATTAAATCTAAAGTTTTATAATCATCAGCGTTTAATTCTTTTATTTTTACACCTGAGTTAAGATACCTTACAGCACCCCTCATTTGTGTAGTGTCTTTATTTCCTGAAAAACTTTTTAATAATCCTAAAGGTATTGCTGTTTGTATATTTCTTTTTTGATTATTGTATTGCGTTCTTGTAATACCAA
>Ga0075462_10000500_pt1 | contig 12163 bp, 12 predicted proteins | sample DEB08_DNA_4_FD_71487 | JGI IMG/M metagenome (GOLD analysis project Ga0075462, IMG submission 71487) | Aqueous microbial communities from the Delaware River and Bay under freshwater to marine salinity gradient to study organic matter... | ecosystem: Environmental > Aquatic > Marine > Coastal ...
ATATTTATTACTTCTGCACTGATTCCAGATTCTTTTAAAGCTTTGGCAGCCTCAATTGATTCCCACACCAAGTGTCCAGTTGCCACTATAGTTACATCGCTACCATCAATTAATTTAATCCCTTTCCCAATTTCAAATTTTTGACTGGGATCAGTGAATACAGGAACTTTGGGCCTACCAAATCTAAGGTAAACAGGCCCATTATGATCAGCTAAAGCTAAAGTAGCTGCTTTTGTTTGATTGTAATCACAAGTGTTAATCACAGTCATTCCTGGAAGCATTTTCATCATCCCAATATCTTCTAAAATTTGATGGGTAGCACCATCTTCTCCTAGGGTTATTCCAGCATGTGAAGCACATATTTTTACATTTTTTCCTGAGTAAGCTATTGATTGTCTTATTTGATCGTAAACTCTTCCGGTTGAAAAGTTTGCAAAGGTTCCGGTGAAAGGAATTTTACCTCCAATTGTCAAACCTGCAGCAATACCCATCATGTTTGCTTCAGCTATACCGACTTGAAAAAATCTTTCAGGATGATTTTTTTTAAAATCATTCATTTTAAGGGAACCTGTCAAGTCAGCACAAAGTGCAACAACATTTTTATTCTTTAGACCTAGTTCTGTCAGACCGTCACCAAAACCACTTCTAGTATCCTTTTTTTCTGTGTAAGTAAAGTTTTCCATATTTAATAATCACCTAATGTTTCTTCATTTTGATTTAAACCAATTTTTAATTGATCGTCGTTTGGTGCTTTTCCATGCCATTCATGTGTATGCATCATAAAATCAACACCATTTCCCATAATTGTTTTCAATAAAATACAAACAGGTTTTTGTTTATGAGACTTATCTTTTGCAGCTTTCAGAGAAGATTTAATTTCGTTAATATTATTTCCTTCTACACATTCGATCACCTCCCAGCCAAAAGCGTTAAACTTATTCTTAAGATTACCAAGACTTAATACATTTTCGGTTGAGCCGTCAATTTGTTGACCGTTTAAGTCAATTGTTGCTATTAAATTATCAACTTTATTAGCCGATGCATACATTATTGCCTCCCAATTTTGACCTTCTTGAAGTTCTCCGTCACCCATTAGGCAGTAAACTATATTGTTATCATCATTTAATTTTTTTGATAATGCAGCACCAACAGCAACTGATAAGCCTTGTCCTAAGGAACCAGAAGCAATTCTTACACCCGGAAGTCCTTCGTGAGTTGTAGGGTGGCCTTGTAATCTTGAATTTATTAATCTAAAAGTGTTCAGTTCATCAACTTCAAAATATCCGCACCTTGCCAAAACACTATAAAAAACCGGTGATATGTGACCATTACTTAAAAAGAATATATCTTCGTTTAATCCGTTCATTGAAAAGTCTTTGTTTCTTTTCATTTCAGAATTAAATAATGTAACCATAAATTCAGCACAACCAAGTGAACCGCCAGGGTGACCTGAATTTACTTTATGAACCATTCTTAAGATATCTCTTCTTGTTTGAGTTGTGATTTTTTCTAGGATTTCTGTATCCATAATGGGCTAGTTATTTATAAGCAGGCAATTTATATTAATGTCTTGCATAAATAAAATTATTTAAAAGCCAGTTATTAACAATTAGACTTTTTTAGTAACATGAATATTTTATGAAAGTATCTTGGCTATATTTGCCAATATATGAATCCAAAATTTAAATTAGAATACAAGGATATACTTTCAAATGCTAGAGCCTGCACGATAAAAACAAGTCATGGTGAAATAAGCACTCCTGTTTTTATGCCAGTTGGAACTCAAGGAACTGTTAAGGGTGTACATCAAAGGGAGTTAAAGGATGAAATAAAAGCAGATATTATTCTTGGCAATACATATCATTTATACTTAAGACCAGGCATCGAAATAATTGAAAAGGCTGGAGGTCTTCATAAATTTATAAATTGGAAAAAAAATATATTAACGGATTCCGGTGGTTATCAAGTTTACTCCTTGGCCAATAACAGAAAGATAACCGAAGAAGGTGTGCAATTTAAAAGTCATATTGATGGCAGTAAGCATTTTTTCTCACCTGAAAGTGCGATTGATATTCAAAAATCAATCGGAGCTGATATTATAATGGCTTTTGATGAATGTCCTCCCTATCCTTGTGATTATAGTTATGCGAAAAATTCTATGAATTTGACTCACAGATGGTTGGATAGATGTATTGACCAGTTTAACAATACACCACCAAAACACGGATATGAGCAAATATTTTTTCCAATTGTTCAAGGAAGTACTTATAAAGATTTAAGGGAACAATCTGCAGAATTTATAACTTCAAAAAACTGTTTTGGAAATGCAATTGGTGGTCTTTCAGTTGGTGAACCTCATGATGAAATGTATGAAATGACTTCAGTGGTTTGTAAAATTTTACCTGAAGATAAACCAAGATATTTAATGGGTGTTGGAACCCCTGCTAATTTACTGGAAAATATTGCTTTAGGAATAGATATGTTTGATTGTGTTATGCCAACAAGAAATGGTAGAAATGGAATGTTATTTACATCCGAAGGAGTCATTAATATAAAAAATAAAAAATGGGAGTATGATTATTCAATTCTAGATGATAATGGTACAACATGGGTAGATAAAACATATTCAAAATCCTATTTGAGACATTTATTCACTGTAAATGAAATGTTAGGAAGACAAATTGCTTCAATACATAATTTAGGATTTTATTGTTTTTTGATGAGTGAAGCTAGAAAAAAAATAATTGAAGGAGATTTTTTAAATTGGAAAAATAAAATGGTAAAAAAATTAACCAATAGATTATAGTTGAACAAAATAGACAAGTACATATTAAAAAAATTTTTACTTACATATGTTTTAATTCAAGCATTGTTTGTTCCTATAGCTATAGTTGTAAATTTAGCTGACAATATTGATAAGCTATTGGCTAAAGAAGTTCCGGTTAACGAGATACTTGAGCATTATTATAATTTTAGTATTTATTTTTCTTCTAGTTTATTGCCTTTATTTCTTTTTTTGGCAATTACATGGTTTACTTCAAAATTATCATCTAATTCTGAGATAATTGCTTTGTATTCATCTGGTGTGTCAATTAGAAGGATATTGCAGCCATACATGATTGGATCTTTAATAATTGCTCTTTTTTCTTTATTTACTGGAATGTTTGTTGTTCCAGAGTCGACAAAAAAGTACAATGATTTTTCATATAAATATTTAAAAGGGAATAGAAAGGCTGTTGATAATAAAAATATCTTCAGAAAGATCAATGAGGATGAATACATATTTTTAACCCAGTTCAATCAAAAAAATAATGTTGGAACTAATTTTACTCTTGAAAATTTTAAAGGAGAAAAATTAAATTTTAAAATTAGTTCGACTAGTATTAGATACATCCCTGATATCAATAAATTTAGATTAAACAATTACACGAAGAGAACCGTAACCGATTCTATAGATATTTTAGAATCTAGAAGAACCTTTGATACTATATTTTCTTTTAGTGTAGATGATTTAACCCCTTTGAATTATGTTGCTGAATCTCTGAATTATAATCAATTAGTAGATTTTATTGAAATTGAAAAAAATAGAGGTTCAACCAATATAGATAGATATTTGGTTGTTAAATACAAAAAATGGAGTATTCCCTTTTCAATTTTTATCTTAACACTAATAGGTTTTTCTGTTTCAGCAGAGAAAAGAAGAGGTGGAACAGGAGTTAATTTAGCTTTTGGAATTTGCGTAGCCATGGTTTATGTATTTTTTGATAAGATCTTTGGGGTATTGGCTCAACAATCTGATTTATCACCTGTGTTAGCAGTATGGTTACCAAATATTCTTTTCGGAATTTTAGCAATCTATTTAGTTTACAATGCAAAAAAATAATATTAAGCATTTTTTTCATCTTCATTTCTTAGTCTTAATAGCTGGTTTTACTGCTATTTTGGGAGAACTTATTACAAATTCATCCGAAGTTATTGTTTGGCATAGGATGTTTATAGGCTGGGTCTTATTAGGAATATATATGCTAATCAGTAAAAGAAGTTTTAAAATAAATTTAAACTTATTTATAAAATATTCCTTTTTGGGACTATTGATATCCTTACATTGGATTACTTTTTTTGAAGCTATTGAGCAGTCAAATATATCCGTTACCCTTGCTATGTTTTCTACTGCTGCATTTTTCACATCTTTAATTGAACCAGTGCTTTTCAAAAGAAAGGTAGTTTATTATGAAGTTATTTTAGGTTTTCTTGTAGTTTGTGGTATTTTTCTGATTTTTAATGCAGAGTTTCGATATTTGAATGGTATTATTCTTGGGCTAATTTCAGCTTTTCTTGCATCTCTATTTTCGGTTCTGAACGGTTTAATGGTAAAAAAAGATAGCGCTATTTCAATTTCTTTTTACGAATTTCTTACAGGGATGTTGTTCATATCTATTTTTTTGTTTTTTAATGATGAGTTATCTCTAGTTAAGGTTGATGATTTTTTCTCTCTTAATTATTTATATATATTTTTACTAGGAAGTATTTGTACAGCATATGCTTTTATGGCATCTGTTTATCTACTCAAATATATCTCCCCCTATTCAGTAGTTCTAACATATAATTTAGAGCCAGTTTACGGAATCATTTTAGCTGTTATTTTCTTTGCTGATAATGAAAAAATGAGCTTACCTTTTTATATAGGTTTAATATTAATTTTATTTTCTGTACTTATAAATATGTATATAAAAAAGAGAGTTAATAAATGATTATAATTACTAACTTTTTTATATTTATAATAAATATCTAGAAGATGAATTATCTTGATTTCGAAGAGCCTATTAAAGAATTAGACAATCAGCTAAAAGAATGCTTAGATCTTGGAGAAAAATCGAATGTTGATGTTACCGAAACAAGTAGTAAAATTCGTTTAAAATTAAAAGAAACTATAAAGGATATCTATTCAAATTTATCTCCTTGGCAAAAAGTACAAATTTCTAGACACCCAGATAGACCATATACTTTAGATTATATCAGTAATATTTTAGGAGAAACCTTTCTAGAGTTACATGGTGATAGAAATTTTAAGGATGATAAAGCAATGATAGGTGGTTTAGGAAAAATAGATGACCAAACTTATATGTTTATCGGTCAGCAAAAAGGTCACAATACTAAGGATAGACAATATAGAAATTTTGGTATGGCAAACCCTGAAGGATATAGAAAAGCTTTGAGATTAATGAAAATGGCTGAAAAGTTTAACATTCCAGTTGTTACTTTGATTGATACCCCAGGAGCTTATCCAGGATTAGAAGCTGAAGAAAGAGGTCAAGGTGAGGCTATTGCAAGAAATATTCTAGAAATGACCAGACTGAAAGTTCCTATTATAACAGTAATAATTGGTGAGGGTGCCTCTGGAGGGGCTTTAGGTATCGGAGTTGGAGATAAAGTTTTAATGTTAGAAAATACTTGGTATTCTGTGATTTCTCCTGAATCTTGTTCTTCAATTTTATGGAGAAGTTGGGAATACAAGGAAACAGCTGCATCAGCTCTTAAACTTACAGCAAAAGATATGAAAAAAATGAATCTTGTTGATAAGGTTATAAAAGAACCAGAAGGAGGTGCTCACAGAAATCATGAAAAGACTTTTGAAATTGTAAAATCAAATATTATTTCTTCCTTTGTCGAGCTGAAAAGTCTTTCAAAAGAAAAATTAGTTTCAAAAAGAATGGATAAATACTCCAATATGGGTGTTTATTCTTCGTAATTTCTGTCTATTAACATTTTGAATGCTTTTATTAACATGTTTAGTGTTGATTATTAAAAAAATTTAATCTCATATTATCGATCTTATTTATTTACTTTAGATGCTATGAAACAATCTGCATCATTTCAAGGATTAAATATAGATAAGAATTCAATCATAAATCTTGAAAAAGGTAAATTACCTCCTCAGGCTTTAGATCTAGAAGAAGTAGTTTTAGGTGCTATGATGATTGATAAAAAAGGTGTAGATGAAGTAATTGATATTTTAACCCCCGAAGCTTTTTATAAAGAATCACATCAATTAATATTTCAGTCAATTTTTTCTTTATTTCAAAAAAGTGAACCCATTGACTTATTAACCGTTTCAAATCAGCTAAAAAAGGATAACAATCACGATAGGATAGGGGGAGACTTTTATTTGATATCATTAACTCAAAAAGTTTCTTCATCTGCTCATATTGAGTTTCATGCTAGAATCATACTTCAAAAATTCATTCAACGAAGCTTAATCAAAATCTCAAATGAAATAATCACTGATTCTTATGATGAGTCTAAGGATGTTTTTGATTTATTAGATAATGCTGAATCAAAATTATACGATGTTACTCAAGGTAACATTAAAAAATCGTCTGAAACTGCACAAAGTTTGGTAATTCAAGCTAAATCTAAGATTGAGGCCGTTTCTAATAAAAAAGGTTTAAGTGGTGTTCCTTCTGGATTTAATAAAATTGATAAGTTAACTGCAGGATGGCAAGAAAGTGATCTTGTTATTATAGCAGCTAGGCCTGGTATGGGTAAAACTGCATTATCTCTTTCAATGGCAAGTAACATTGCAATAAATAATAAAATTCCACTTGCATTTTTCTCTCTAGAGATGTCCTCAATTCAGTTAATTACTAGGATGATATCTTCAGAGACAGGCTTAAATTCAGATAAGTTAAGAACTGGTAAACTTGAAAAACATGAATGGGAGCAGCTTAATGTTAGAGTTAAGAATTTGGAAAATGCTCCTTTATTTATTGACGACACACCTTCACTTTCAATTTTTGATTTAAGAGCAAAAGCTAGGAGATTGGTGTCCCAAAAAGGGGTAAAAATTATTATAGTTGATTATCTACAGCTAATGACCACTGGTGGGAATATAAAAACGGGCAACAGAGAACAGGAAATTTCAACTATTTCAAGAAATCTAAAGGCTTTAGCAAAAGAATTGAATATTCCAGTAATCGCCCTTTCACAGCTTTCAAGAATGGTTGAGGGAAGAACATCTAAACGTCCATTACTTTCAGATCTTAGGGAATCTGGAGCGATTGAACAAGATGCAGATATTGTATCATTTATTTATAGACCTGAATACTATAAAATTGATACTTGGGATGATAACGAAAGGTCCTCTACAGAAGGCGAGGCGGAGTTTATTGTATCAAAACATAGAAATGGTGGTCTAGACAATATAAGACTAAGATTTATTCCTACTCTTGGTAAGTTTGAGGATATAGAACAGTATGATTCACCATATGAGTTTCATTCAAAAATGAATGCTGCTGCAAATGATGACACCTTCAAGTCTGACCTTGGAAACATGAATGATTCCGATGATGAAAGTGACCTTCCTTTTTAAATAATTATTTTACTTTTTCAACAATAGCTTTAAATCCCTCTGGATCATTAACAGCTAAATCTGCTAAAACCTTTCTGTTAATATCGATATTATTTGATTTTAACTTGCTGATTAATTGTGAATATGTGAGTCCGTGTAGTCTAGAAGCTGCATTAATTCTCATGATCCATAATGCTCTAAAATTTCTCTTTTTAGCTCTTCTGTCTCTGTATGCATATTGTAGTCCTTTTTCTACAGCATTTTTTGCAACTGTCCAAACATTTTTTCTTCTTCCGAAGTAACCTTTGGCTTGTTTTAAAACTTTTTTTCTTCTTGCTCTTTTAGCAACTGAATTTACTGATCTTGGCATAATTTATAATTTTAAATTAGGTGGTAAAATATTTACTCTTTTTAACCTAGATTTACGGGTTAATTCCCTTCTTACTTTAATCTTAATTGTTCTTTGATACTATTCATATCACTATCATGTACCAAACCTGAATGAGTTAGTGCTAACTTTCTCTTTTTAGATTTTTTAGTCAGAATATGATTTTTGAAAGCATGCTTTCTTTTAATTTTTCCTGTACCAGTTACTTTAAATCTTTTTTTAGCACTGGATTTAGTTTTCATTTTTGGCATAATTATTTACTTTTTTTTGGTGACATTATCATTATCATCTTTTTGCTTTCTAATTTAGGAAGTTGCTCTACTTTTCCAAGCTCTTCCAATTCTTGGGCTAATTTTAATAACAGTATCTCACCTTGGTCTTTATAAATGATTGATCTTCCCTTAAAAAAAACAAATGCTTTTAGCTTTGCTCCATCTTTTAGGAATTTTTCTGCATGTTTCTTTTTAAACGCATAATCATGTTCGTCAGTTTGAGGTCCAAATCTAATTTCTTTAACAACTACTTTAGTTGCCTTGGATTTCAGTTGTTTTTCTCTCTTCTTCTGTTCATAAAGGAACTTTTTATAGTCCATTATTTTACAAACAGGTGGAACAGCGTTTGGAGATATTTGAACTAAATCTAATTCTAGTTCATTTGACTTTTCAAGAGCTTTCTGAGTTGGATATATTCCAATTTCTACGTTATCTCCGACCAATCTCACTTCTGATGCCATAATTTCACCATTGATCTTATGTGGATTAGTTTTTTGGACTCTCCATGGTCTTCTACCTCTACCTGTTCTTCTAATTGCTATAATTAATTGTTTTTATTAAACTTAAATTTTTGTTTTCTCTTTTATAATTTTAACAAAATCTTCAACCTTCATTTTTCCATAATCTTCTCCGCCATGACTTCTTACAGAAATTAAATTCTGATTCGATTCTTGCTCCCCAATGACTAACATAAATGGAATTTTATCGAGCTCAGCATCTCTAATTTTTCTGCCAATTGTCTCACTTCTGTTATCAATCAGGCCGCGAATTTCGTCATTTTCTAACAAATTTAAAACATTTTCACAGTATTTTTCATGCTTTTCACTTATTGGTAGAATGATAAATTGATTTGGTGTTAGCCAAAGAGGTAAATTTCCAGCTGTATTCTCCAACAAAATTGCAATAAATCTTTCTAGACTTCCAAAAGGTGCTCGATGAATCATTACTGGTCTTTTAGCTTCGTTATTTTTATCTATGTAAGTCAAATCAAATCTTTCAGGTAAATTATAATCAACTTGTATAGTCCCTAGTTGCCATTTTCTACCTAAAGCATCTTTCACCATAAAATCTAATTTAGGACCATAAAATGCTGCTTCACCTTCCTCAATTTTATATTCAAGTCCTTTATCTTTTACGGCTTTAATTATTGCATTTTCTGATTTCTCCCAGGCTTTTACATCACCAATATATTTGCTCATATTTTTAGGGTCTCTTATCGAAATTTGAGCACTAAAATCTTTTAGATCAAGTGATTTAAATACATAAAGGGTTAAATCAATAACATTTTTAAATTCACTATCTAACTGATTTTCAGTACAAAAAATATGTGCATCGTCTTGGGTAAAACCTCTAACTCTAGTTAATCCATGAAGTTCACCACTTTGTTCATATCTATAAACAGTTCCAAACTCAGCGTATCTAACAGGTAGATCTTTATAGCTAAATTTTGTAGAATTATATATTTCACAATGGTGTGGGCAATTCATGGGTTTGAGATAGAATTCCTCATTTTCTTTAGGAGTTTTGATAGGTTGAAAACTATCCTCACCATATTTTTCATAATGCCCGGAAGTAACGTATAATTCCTTATTACCAATATGAGGAGTTATTACCATTTGATAACCAGCTTTCTTCTGAGCTTTTTTTAAGAAACCTTCCAATCTGTCTCTGAGCTCAACCCCTTTTGGCAACCATAAAGGTAAACCTAGACCAACTTTATTAGAAAAAGAGAATAATTTTAAGCTTTTACCAATTTTTCTGTGATCTCTAAGTTTTGCTTGTTCAATATTTTCTAAATACTCTTTTAATAGTTTTTGTTTTGGAAAGGAGATTCCATAGATTCTTGTAAGTTGTTTCTTGCTCTGATCAGCTCTCCAAAAAGCACCAGATATATTTAATATCTTAACAGCTTTAATTAGGGAAGTATTTGGGATATGTCCACCTTTACATAAATCAGTAAAATTTGAATGGTCACAAAAAGTAATTTCTCCGTCATTCAAGTCATTTATTAATTCAAGCTTATAATCATTGCTTTCTTCTGTGTAAAATTGGATCGCTTCTTTTTTTGAAACAGGTCTTAATTTAAAATCATGTTTTTCTCTGCATATTTCTAGCATTCTTGTTTCGATTTTTTCGAAATCAGATTCAGATATCTTTTGATTATCTAAATCTACATCATAATAAAAACCATTGTTAATTGCAGGCCCAATTGTTAATTTAACTCCGGGAAATAGTTCTTGTATCGCTTGTGCCATTACATGAGAGGATGAATGCCAGAAAGCTTTTTTTCCTTCATCATTATCCCATGTGTAAAATTCTAATTTCCCATCTTCATGGATCAAACTACTAGTTTCAAGAATTTTATTATTAAAATTTGCAGATATTACATTTCTAGCTAGCCCTTCGCTAATATCTTTAGCAACAGAAATTACTGAAATTTCATCACTGTATTGTTTTACAGAACCATCCTTAAGAGTAATATTTATCATTGACGAAAATTAAATGCTAAAATTATGAATCATTTTTTAAATAGTTCATTTATTATTCCAAATAATGACATAAATATCATTACCACAGCGGAAATGCAAACTAATACTCCTAAAATTGTCAATATATATCTATCCTTTATTCCCCCAAAATGAACCAATATTGGCCCGATAAATATTGGTATTAAAGAAGAAATTAGAAGTTTTATATGATTAGAAATTTTTTTATTCATTTATTTTTTAAAATTTTCAACAGCGGTTCTGATATTTTTATATTTTTCGATCAATTCTCTAGCTGTTTCTGTTTCTATATCAAGGATTGATTTCAGAATTCTGATAGCCCTATCGTAAAGTTTATTATTGGATAATTTCATATCAATCATCTTATTGTCATGAACTCTACCTAGCTTTATCATAACAGAAGTAGAAATCATATTTAGAATCATTTTTTGAGCTGTCCCAGCCTTCATTCTTGAGCTGCCAGTTACATACTCAGGACCTACGATTACTTCAATAGGAAAATCTGAATTTGAAGCAATGTTACTTTGTGAATTACAGGTTATACATCCTGTAGTTATATTATTTTTTTTACATGTTTCTAAGCCACCATCGACATAAGGGGTAGATCCTGATGCAGAAATACCAATTACCAGATCATTTTCGCTTACATTATGTTTTGTTAAATCTAGCCAAGCATCAGAGGTAGAATCTTCTGCAAATTCTTGAGATGATCTAATAGCTTTATCTCCTCCAGCAATTATCCCGATAATTTTATCTCCTATTCCAAAAGTAGGTAAGCATTCTGAAGCGTCAACAATTCCTAATCTGCCACTTGTACCAGAACCTATATAGAAAATTCTTCCGTCTTGGTTTACTAGTTCAATCGCTTTTGAAATCAAATCCTTAATTTGAGGTAAAGATTTTTTTATAGACTCGGCAACAGTTGAGTCCTCAAAATTTATTTCTGATAGAATTTCTTGAATCGATTTTTTTTCAAGATCTGAATATTTTGAATCTTTTTCTGTAGTTTTTATACTCTGTAATTTTAAATATTATCGATAATCATGTTAAATGATTTAGATGGTCTCATTATTTGTTCAGTGATCTCATCTTTTAAATTAAAATAACCTTCCAAATTCACTTTAATGCCCTGTGTAGAATTAATTTCATCAATTATGAGGTTTTCTTTTTTTGAAAGTTGATCATAAATTTTTTCAAATTCTTCTTTTAAATCCATATTTTCATTTTGTATTGAGAGATATTCAGCCCAATACAATGCCAAATAAAAATGACTTCCTCTGTTATCAATTTCACCAACTTTTCTAGATGGAGATTTTTCATTTAACAGTAGTTTTTCAATAGCTTTGGAAAGATTTTCTGATAGAATTTTACTTTTTAAATTAGTTTTTCCAATATTTTCCAATGCCACAGAAATAGCTAGAAATTCTCCTAACGAATCCCATCTTAAATGATTTTCTTCGATTAGTTGTTGAACATGTTTTGGAGCTGAGCCTCCGGCTCCAGTTTCAAAAAGTTTACCTCCGTTCATAAGTGGTACAATTGATAACATTTTTGCACTGGTACCTAATTCAAGAATCGGAAATAAATCAGTTAAATAATCTCTAAGTACATTACCAGATACTGAAATCACATTATTTCCTTTCTTGAT
>Ga0075462_10000508_pt1 | contig 12072 bp, 15 predicted proteins | sample DEB08_DNA_4_FD_71487 | JGI IMG/M metagenome (GOLD analysis project Ga0075462, IMG submission 71487) | Aqueous microbial communities from the Delaware River and Bay under freshwater to marine salinity gradient to study organic matter... | ecosystem: Environmental > Aquatic > Marine > Coastal ...
ACATCTACCAGCATCACAATAACCATAATAGCAAACGACAGGAAGCCTATGATAGTCTTCTCGTTGTAGTCGTTGCTGTTCTTGAATATCTCGGCAAACTTTATCATTCCCCTTCTATCAAGTGTGCGAACTTCTCCGACACTTGAAAGCTCGGACAAGCCTTGTTAGCAAATTCGTTATGCCCTGCGAGTTTAGCATTTGGGTACTTATCCATCAAGCCCTTGAGCAATGACTCCATAGAATCCAGCTGCTCACCGAATAGGGTATCCTTAGGCTTCATATCTTCGTCACAACCTCCTACATAGCATACGCCTATAGAACGTGCGTTCTGTCCCTTTGTATGCGCTCCGCTAACATCTAAGTCTCTACCGTGTCCAATAGTACCATCTAGCTCAATAACATAGTGGTAGCCTATATCTGACCACCCTCTGCCGTTAACGTGCCAGTCTTTGATAGTCTCCGTTGATACGTCACGTCCTTCTGGAGTTGCTGCACAATGGATAATGATGTAGTCTATTTCTCTCATTCTTCGTCTACTTTAGTTATGTTTCCGATTCCTTGATTCCACATATCTCCCTTGCAGCACTCTCTGCTGTATGTGTTCTTATCCTTGCACAGACAGCCTCTACGCTTGTCCTGTGGTACATTCCATCTCGGTCTCATATCTTAGGTGTATGTATATTCAAGTGTTGCAGCAGCTGAATACCATAAGCCGTTTGTATTGAAACGAATAGTAACCAAATCACCCGAAGTGAATGTAGCATTACTACTAGTCAATGTCTGCGTTATTGTAGTGTATGCAGCATTCGAGTGGTCTATGAACTCACCTGTCCAAACTACGCTTCTATTTATTTCAACTCTAAAGCGTGTTGAGGTTGCTGTCATCGTACCACCATTCTGCACACACTTGAACATTATTTTACTAACATATCCTGCACCTGTAACTACAACCCCTTCGGCATTTGATGCAGCTTGACTACCCTCCGAGTATCCGTTTATTGGGAAGAAGTACCAAGAGGTGTCCACATTAGAGCTGTGGTACATAGCACTTTCGACACGCCATATATCGTCACCACCTCCGCCTCCTATGTTGCTAGGGGCTATCTTGACATTAGTAGTGCCGTCATATCCTACCAAGAAGTCTACATTGGCGGTATCGGTTCTAGTAGTAAAGTCGCTGAACTTTTTGTTAGCCATCGTTATAAGGTTTTGATTGAGGTGTTCATAAAGAAGCTAAGTTCATCTTCCGCCTCTTGGTCAATCGCTGCTACGCCATCAGCACCCAAGTCAGTAGTAACCCATCCGAGTACTACCTCTTCTGTAAGGTCTGCAAAGGGTACGAAGTCAGTGATGCTTGAGGTGTCAATAGTTGCCTCTTTAAACAACGCATACGAACCTTCGTTACCTGTAGCAGTTACATTGTAGTTTACCAAGTAGATGACATCGCTATTGCCGTCTAGCGTGTTGTATACCATCACATTATTTATCTTCCAAGTAGTAGCCATATCTTATTCTTCTTCGTTAAACCAATCGATAGGTAAAGCCTCTAGGCTCTCTAGGTCGCTAGGGTAGTCGGGATGCGCTACAATAGCAAACAACCCACCGTCCTTATGCTCGATGAGGTATGCCCATCTTACGCAGTTTACGCCATCATAATTAGACCCTGCCGTTACTTCATCGTTATATGCTTGGCATTCTGCCTCTGTTCCTGTGTAGTACATATTATTAGCTGTATGTTCCGTAGTAATCGTTTACTGCTGTGTTAATATCGGATACGCTGCTATCGTAGTCCACATTGAATAGGATATACTCAGACATTTTTTGTGTGCTTACATTGGTAGACAGACTACCCGCTATACGCCACATCTGATGCTGTCCTGTTCCGTTCACTATTCCTCCGTATGTTCTTGGATTCTCAGCATTTTGATAAAACTTAACACTACCGCCTACATCTCCGTGTGTTACAATAAAGATATTAGGGTCAAATAAGTTTACGTTAAAACCGCCATAGCCAAAGAAGAACGACTGCGCACCCGATTGATACATAAAGTTATCGCCACTCGAAGCACGAAATTGCCAACGACCATTTGAACTACTGCTACCTGTAAGCATATACTCACGCAGGGCGGGGTCAGTATCTAAATCGGTAACAAGGATATGCGTAAGGTTCTTGCTTGTTATGTCTATTTGATTCCCCACAGGTGTTGAATCTGAGTTTACACGCATTTCACGACCCGTAGCAAATGATACCGCAGGCTTGCTGTTTACCTCAATCACACTACCGCCCGACTTTATGACAGGCATAGAAGCCAACGAGGTCATCACTAAATTATTACTTGCTGCTTGGTCATACCAAGTGCTAACATATAGGTTGCTATCGCTAGGCAGACTTGCCGTGTCTAAGTCTCCGTTGCTATCGAATCCAATATCCGTAAAGGTTGTACCATCGGGAGTAACTTTAATAGCATTGCCTTCATAGTCGCTTCTTAGTTTACGAAGGCTATATGCTACTACTGCTCCGCTATATGTATCAAGCAAACCGTCTCCGCCTCCACCGCCTAAGTCTTTGTATACTATACCCCAGTCAATAGTATTGTCAGTCCTACCGCTACCGAAGTTAGTAGTCTCGTATATCTTACCCCAGTCTATTGTATTAGCCATTGTTCTTGTTCTTTTTCATTAGGTAGCGTTTCAGCTTCTGTATGTTCTCCGCCTTCGGCTTGTATACCTTCTTCACTACAAAACCCATCCATTGAAGTTTTGATTCTTACTAGGGTACATATCGTCATTACTTGACGTGTTGTACTCTGGATAGCGACTGCTATAGAATGCCATATGATCTACGAACCTACGGCTATAGTGTTCTGCTATGTCTCGCTCCTTTTGTACTAGGTAGTCCAAGTCTTGCTTAGTGATCGTTGTACCGTTCTCTGCGCTCTTAGTATAGATGCCTCCGTTAGCCACCTTGTAGTGGATGTAGGGTAGGATCTCAATGGCTGCCCAATGAATCACCATATCCTGTATGTAGTTCGTGAACAGGGTCAAGTAGTTACCTGTGAGCGTATCCCCATCTATGTCACTAGCTATCTTGTTGAATAGCTTCGTGCCTAGTATGTTCTGTATATGGATATCTTGAGCAATCTTGATGAATTGAATCATCTGGTCTCTATCCACGTTGCCGTTGATTCCTGTTCTCTTGATGACGTCAGCTGGGCTGACAAATAGTACCTGCGCCATATTAGTTCAATTTTCCTCTATTCGGCATATCAATAGTGCGAGTGTTCGCTGTCTCGTAGTCCTTTGGGTTCAGCTTGTTCTCTGGTACACCTGCTGACCTAGCTGCGCTAGGGCTTACTCTCTTATCGTTTTCTAGCTCCTCAGACTTGCTCTTAGGTAGGAACTTCCCACCAGAACGCTTACGCATATAGACTAGTCGTTCCCATTTGTGGTGACAATATGCTCCGCCCTTGTACTTGAAGATGGAGTATACAGAGCGACCCTTAGGTGCGAACTGTCCATTCACCCCAGAGAAGCTCATCTGGTTTATGTCCTCCTTGCGATATACCTTACCGCCTTTTGATAGACCTACCATCTGTACACAGAATGGGCGTGAGTTACCACTTAGGTTGCCAGAGTATCTGTATCTGATTTTGTACAGACCAGCATCCTGTGAGGACTTGTCCTCTGCTGACATTTTAATAGAGGTGATAGCCTTTACTATTGCATCCTCATTGTCTGGGTCGGTTACATCCTCAACAGATGATAGCTCCCACTCCTCTTCATCAATGGTCTCTCCTTTGTCTGCAAGGTACTCTAACCACTCAGCCTCCTCCTCTTTGGTGAAGTCTGGTATAGCAGCCATCTTAACGCCTGTCTCTTCTTCTACTACCTCTGTAGTCTTAGCATTCTCCAAGTCCGTAAACTCGATAGGAGTAAGAGTCTTGAAGTATAGATCTAGAGCGATATTGTTGTAGGCTAGTATCTGGTCAAGTGCTGCAATTACTTGGTCTTGCTTTGGCTTGATGACCGTGTTATCAAATAGCTGGAATGCTGTCTTAATTTCATCTGCATTGTTACCTAGTCCAGTCTGGTCTTTAACACCGAACAGCATAGGGCTAGTGATGCGGTGACCTACTAGTACCTTCTGCTGTGCTTCTCTAGATAAGAACTCGTACTGATTGTGAGCATCGCTCAACTGTACTGGCTCGATAGTAGCTGCACTATCTGCGCTCTCATTGAACGATAGGATGAATCTACCAGCATTAGATGTACCACCCCACTTATGACGGATCTGTGACTCTATGATATCACGCTCCTCCTCTGGAGGAACCCCATTATTCATATTCACAATCATAGAAGGAGCTAGTCCGTTCTTGATATTGTTGATGTGGTAGTTGGCTACCTCACCCTCTAGCTCTGCGTAGGGGAGCGCACCTTGATAGTCTACAGGAGAGTAGTAGTACGAGCCGCTACGATAAGGACGGAAGTATAGTATCTCTATCTTATCGGCTGCTGAACCATAGCCAAAGGCTGGTATACGGTCTGCACCCTTCTTAGACTTCACCTCGCTCCAATCGTATGCGTAGTAGTATCCCTCAATCTCGCCTTCCTCGTTGCACTTCTCAGCTCGTAGACATTCTACAGGCATATGGTATACCTCAGCAATCTTACTCTTGTCTTGATTGTAGATGACTTGGAATGCTCCGTTACCTAGTAGGTAGTAGTCATTGATGACCTTCTTGAGTTCTTCGTCCTTTATGAGGCTACGGCATTGTAGGTAGCCCTCTGTGTTTTTGCCAGAGTCTAAGGCATCTAAACCTTGCCCGAAGATTTGGTCTATGATACCAGAGATAACTGCATTGTTAGTAGGTGAGCCATTGTATCGGTCAATCAAATACTGAAAGTAGTTGTTATCATCACCATATTCGACCCATCCTAGTCGGCTGTTCTCCGAAATAGCAGGAGATGTGTAGCTTGATAGCTGGATGAAGTTTACGTTATTCGCCATAAATCTTGAACTCGTTATTCATTGTTTTCTCTGTGGTCGCTAGTTTCGGTTGATACGTTGCAACACTAGAACCAGAAGGTATGATATACATTCTGTCCTGTGAGAGCAGTTTTACCTTAGAGGCTTCCCATATCTTGACCACATAGAAGCTCTCGCTAGATAGCGCAGAGACATCATAGGTAAAGGTAAGCACCTTAGCAAAGTCATCCCAAGTACCAGAGATCGCAGTATCTACTACTTCCTTTCTCTGATCTTCGGATGTTATCTCTATCTCGAAGCTCTCCGTAGTAAAGTCACGGAGGTACATCTTGATAGTAGCCGTTGTATTTTCTTCTACAATAATCATCTAATTATAAAACCCAAAACAAAAGATGTGGTATATTTGCACCACTCATCTCTCTAGGTAGCGATGCTACCAAAAAGAAAAGCCCTTCCATTTAGGAGGGGCTTTCTTAATTCTAGACTATTCAGCTATTAGATATCGTCAATCTCTGAAGCAGAAGCTGTAATAGTTGCATCTACGAAGTTCGCAGGGATTTTCTCTTGTGCGCTGAACGTCAAAGAGTATCCGCTCATATCACCCATAGCAGCACCAGTAGCGATAGATCCACCTGTTACCTCAGCACCGTACTCCAAGCCCATCATAAACTTGTTGCCGTTGTTATCCTCTACGATAACGTGAGGACGAGCGTAAGCCAATAACTTAACCTCGTTGTGTGTTTGCTTAGATAGCTTCTTGAAGTTCAATGTCAATGTCTGCTCGTAGAATGTAGTACCATTGTCACGAGAAGAGGTTACAGCTTGTTCAAAGCTAGACGTACCTCTTACATCAAACTTGAACCAAGTAGGTGTTCCACCGAATGAGTCAATAACATCTGTATCGGTAGCATCGTAAGTAATTGCCCCTAATGTATCGAAGTCTGCAAAGTATACAGCAGTGATACCACCTACTACGTCCTTACAGGGTTCGTTTCTTCCTTTTGTTAATGTACAAGCCATTTGTTTATAGTATTAAAAAAGGGTAGGCAGATTGACCCACCTACCCCTCTATGGTTATTATCTACCTAGTGTTTAGGTGTAGTATACGATGTCAGCACCGATACCGAACTGTACACCAGCAGCGAAGCGCATAATCACACGAACATTCTTAGAACCGTCTAAGTCAGCCATATCTAGTAGCTTCACTTCTTGCCAGTCAGCTAACAAAGAAGTACCGAAGAACAAGTTAGACTTCTGAGCAGCTACCATATCGTTGTCTGGCATACCAGAACATACGAACAATTTAACGCCATCAAAAGCTAGATCACCGCCATTGTACCAAGTAGTACCTGCGTTGTTCACACCATTTCCGCCTAGACCGTTAGCACCGAATCCACCCAAAGCACGAACATAAGCACGAGCGATGTTTTGAGAGACGTAGATGTACAAGTCTTCCTTACCGTATACTGAGCTAGGGATAGCATCAACTACCTTACCTAATTCATCGATAACATTTGCAGCAGTAACTGTAGTACCTACTACATCTACAACAGTAGCATCAGCAGCTAACAAAGCTGTGAAGCCATCGTACTCACCTTCAGAGGCATCAGCACCCTGCCAGATGTTTTGTTCGTTCTTCTCCGCAACCTTACCAGCAACGTAGCCAATGAGGTATTCTTGGAAACTAGCAGGAAGCGTATCGAAGGCTGAGTAGCCCATCTCAATCGCAGACCAGTCCGACTCAAAATCTGACTTGCACAATTCCAGATTTACCTGTAACTGCTTGGGAGTGAGTACTTTCTCTGCTAAGGTTAGTGTAGAAGTATCAGAGAAGTCACAAGTAGCATCCTTAGTGATAGCATCAAGGTTTACAGTCTTGAGTACTTCTTTGTACTTTACGTTTGGTTTGATAGTGATACCACCGCCTTCGATGGTGTCTGCGCTCAAAAGAGCTGCGCTTACGTACTTTCCTGCGAACTCGCCCGCATAACTCGTACTGATTGAAGTGGTTGTAGCCATTTTTCTTCTTTATTAAAATTATGATAATTTACTAAATACACGCCCCATTGTATTCTGAGGTGCTTTCTTTCCGTAGCGGTTCAACGCTACTTGCTTTTCTTTAGGTGCAGCAGAGATTTTCTTAGCAGCGGCAGACATATCTACCTTCTCCTCTTCATTCTCTTTGTTCTGGTACTCCTCGAACTTACGCTTCATTTCTTCCACTTGTTCCTTTACTTCTTGGATAGCGGGAGCAACTGCTTCAACAACAGCTTCTACAATCTGCTCTAGTTCTGGAGCAACCTCTTCTGGAGCTTCTACTACGATCTCCTCTTCAGCCATTTCTTGCTTTTCTTCTTCTTCTTGCTCTTCAGCTTCTACAGCTGCTGCTTCACGAATTTCAGCAATGATACCTTCCTCTGTGATGATTAACATACGACCATCTTCTAGCTCGTGTTCACCTACAGGAGCAGGAACTTTCTCGTCATCTTCACCGATTAGGAATACGTTCTGTCCAGCTTCAAAGGCTTCCGCCTCTAGCATTACACCGTTTGCAAGTCGCATACTAGCGAACTGCACTTCTACAGCTTCTTCCTTGTTAGAGGTAAGAGCCATTTCGATTCTTTTGAATACTTCGTTTAGATTCATCTTCTTAAACTTTGTTAATTAAACAACTATATATTTGATTTTTGGGTTACTTTCTACAGCTTGTCCAGCTCCTTGAGTTTGCTCTCAGCCCAACTCTTGGCACTCTTACCACCCCATAATAGGTAGGAGATGTACCCACACGAGGTCGTGTCTCCCTCGTTATAGTACTCCTCTGCTCTACTTAGGTAGCTATACATACGTTTGATGGTGTCTACAGATACTGGTTGATTCTGGGCTAACTGTTGCGCTCTGATCTTACCCACTTGAGTAGCGCATTTGTTGCCTTGCTTCTCGTTGAGTTCGATGCCTCTCTTGGCATTGTTAGAAACTGACTGAGGGTAGTCTCGGTATGATTCCATTTCGAGCTTTTTACCGCTCTTGTATCTTTTGTCATTCTTGAGTACTCCTTTAGCAACTCCTAGTAGGTATAATGCTAGTAGGTGTTCTCCTTCTTCTGCTTCGATTGCTGATAGTGAAGTCTCTACCTCCATAGTAGTCTCACGCTGCATAAACCAGCCCTCGATAGAGAAGCCCTTAACTACGCCCTCCTTGACATAGTTCTCCCAGATGTCATCGTTATTGACCTTCATAGATACCATCCAAGTACCTACAGGATACTCCAAGCCGTAGGCTCTAGACTTGTCATTTTTTGAGTCCTCTATGATCCAAGACTCGACTACAGAGAGACCGTCTATGCGGTCTTCGTGTTCGTAGGTAGCGTTGTTCTGTTTGCCGTTCATAAGGTACAGCTCACTCGCTCTGCGGATGGTTTCCTTTGTAAAGAACACATAGTACTCCTCCTCACCATCTACTCGGTAGATAGGCTTGTCTGGTATCATAGCCGCACCCATCAAGATACGCTTCTCGTTGCTCACTTCCTTGAACTCGAACTTATGCTCCTTGCTCATAGTGATGAAGTCCTCCTCTATAGCAGGATGCTCTACGATGCTGATTGCATCAATGCCGTGTAGGTACTTCTCCTCGTCTAGTACTAGTTCGTAAAATTTCATTATCCTATTGTTGCTGTTTCTCTAATTTTTCTATTCATCTTAGCCTGTGTCTGTACCTCTTGGCTAACTACATACGCCTTGATAGGGTTGCCTGTTAGACTCTCTGCAATCTGGTTGCCTAAGTCTGGTGACTGGTCTAGACCGATACTGCTGTTTATTCCTTGAGCATCAAATCGCAATGCAGGTCTTGTAGTTGATGGTCTAGGTACTGAGGCTGCGCCTCCTCCAGCTGCTCCGCCACTAGGGTTGAATTGCTGTCTAGTGATAGCAATGATTTGCGCTAACCCTTGCGCCCCTGCTAGGGCTGCATTAGCAAAGCGGAGACTCTGTGTAGGTGTAGGGTCGGTAGTCTGAGCAAGTGCAGCGGTTACTGCTTGGCTCGTAGACATTATAGCTTGACTGAGACTGAGTGCCTTATTGATACGGAAGGCTAGTCTAGCTCTCTTGTCATTTCCTTCTAGTGCTGCTTGTGCGATAGCATTCAATGCACCTAAACCATCAAGGGCTAGTTTCTGCTTTGCAGTTTCTAGCTCCTTGTCAGCTTTCAACTGCTCGTCTCTATATCGGTCTTGGATAGCTTGTAGGTCTTTCTGCTTCTGCTCCTCTATGTATTTTGCAGTCTCAGCATCGTCTGCATAGTACTGCTCTAGCTGGTAGTACTTGTCTGCTATGGCATTCAGCTCTTGCTCTTTAGCTGTGAGTTGCCCTTGATATAAGGTATCTAATGCTAGAGCCATAGACTCCATAAGAGCTATCTCTTCATCCTCTTGAGTCTTTCTAGCTTGGCGCAGTACTTCCTCATACGCTGCGGCTGCTTTTTCCTCTGCTGCCTGTCTATCTTTCAATGCTTGGGCAACGGCTGCATCTGTCTTTGCTCTACGCTCTAGCTCCTTACGAGTGTCCTCTTGCATTTGTAGGTTTTCCCCTTCAAGCGGCATCAATGCCTCTAGAGCTTCCTTGTAGCTTTCTTTTGCACGGAGGATATTAGCTTCTTGCTGTAGAAGTTCTTCGTTTTGCTCTTTAAGACTTTCTTGTAGTACATATTCTGCCATTCCGCCTACAATTAAATCTCCCTGCATCGCAGTAAATAACTCAAAGGCTTCAGTACGCTCCTCTGCTTGTTCAGCTTCTAGCTCGTATAGCTTTATCATCTCCTTCTCTAAGTACTGAGAAGCTGCGTTGGCTTGTGCCCTCGCATAGGTCAGTTGTATATTTCTCTCTACTCTTTCATTGAGTAGTCCTAGAGATTCAGCATTTGCTAGGTCTATATCTTCGGTAATAATACCTGCCTTCTTAAGCTCATTAAGAGCGAATAACCTATCCCCTTCAGCTTTAGTTACATCGTTAACTGTATTTAGGTACAATCGTAGGCTCACCTCATTTGCATCGGCTGCGCCTTGCGCTCCTGCCAATGCTGTATTGTATTCTTTTTGTGCTTCTGTTAGTTCCTTCGTTTTGTCTGCACCAAATCCAAAGAATGCAGTAATCTCTTCCCAATAAGCTACGACAGAAGCTAGACCTACCACGATAGCACCGATACCTGTAGTGATTAGTGCCTTCTTCATTCCACCAGCACCAGCGATAGCCGCCTTAAATGCTTTTGTAGCAGACTTACCCATAGCAGCTATTCCTGTAGCTACGTTCTTGACTCGTGATGCTAGACCGCCTGTTGCTTCATCGAGTACTGCTCTAGCACCTTCAGCACCAGCAGATAGGTTCTCGAACTTGTCAGCTGCATTCTCTACAGCACCTCCAACCTCGTCTATTGACTTGGTAGCATCTGTGGTGTTTACTACTATTTCGACTTCTGTCTTAACCATTTTATCTGCTGTTTAGCTTCCTTCCAGTTCGTTATCATTTTGTGCTTACCCTTCGCCACTAGCACGTCTTCGGTCAAGTGGTCAGCGTATGGTAGCTGCTCTATGATGAATTTCAAGTCCATTACTCTACAATTAAATAATCCCCATCCTCAGCCGTGAGATAGTTTCCTTGTTGATCTAGAAGCTCTGCAAAGGCTGTAGGGTTTGAATATGCACCTACGTCATTCAGTAGTTCTAGGTTCGCAACCCTAGTGCGTAGGTTCACTTGGATCTGGTTAATGATGAAGCGGTAGCCATTCCATACTAGCCTATCGTTCATCTTCAACTTACACATCACCTCTAGAGGTAGGATAGCTCTGAAACTATATAACCTCCTGCTCACTGAGTATAGGTTAGTGACGTAGTTCTCCCAGTAGCCGCTATAGAGTGTCTCGTTAAATGCCTGTTCGTGATAGGGGTCTATGTTCAAGCCGAAGGTCAGCATCCTAGTCACGCTTGTGATAGTGTCGCTATTGACGTTGGCTATGAAGTTAATCTGCTCGACAGGGTCGGCAGGGTTAGGTGTCTGTCCAGACTCATCTAGGAAGCCTATAGGGTAGCTACTGATGTCCTTAGTATTTGGTGAGTAGAAGATCATCGGTGCGCCTATGTAAGGCTTCAGCTCCTTATCTATAGACGAGCCTATGAGGAAGTCTACATTGGTAGAGGTATCAACATCTACTAGCTTCTCAAACTTGAGCAACTCGAAGTTGGTCTGGTTGAGTAGCTCCCCTCCATCGAAGGAGAAGTCTGCTCGTAGATCACCATATCCTACGCCTCCATTGGTCAGCCTGAAGTTGTTCATCTGTTGGCTGTCTGCTAGTTGATGCTCTAGCTTTATCCTTCTATACAGCTCTGGTTTAGATATCTTGCGTGTAGTGATATCTGTATGCTTGGTGATGTCGTACTGGTTGCCTTCCGCATACCAATCGTCTAACGGTTCAAGGGTAAACGCTGTGGTACTAGTAGGCTCTAGGGCTAGGTTGAAGGTCTTGATAAGCCCTACCATAAAGTCGCTTATCTTCTGTTCTGGCATTTGGTCAGCAATGACCACCTCCTGCGTGATCGTCTGCCCAGAGGCAGTAGCAGTCCAGTACACATTCGTAGGATCTAAGAACTCCCTACCCGATGCACTAACCGAAGTGATAGAGGTATTGGTTGTAGCTGGTAGGAAACGCATCTGTATACGGTCTCCTGTGTTTAGGCTGTTGAAGTATATTTCCTCGTCTGTGACGTTACCGCTATGACTGACTGCCGTAAAGAATACGTCATTGATGTACCAATGGAACTGGTAGTCATCTGCACACGTTGCGCTGTATCTCCAGATGAACCTGTCGTAAGTAGCAGGGATAGTCAGCTCATCGGTACTGATATCAAAGCCCGACCCTGTAGCAGACGTGAAGTCTACCGCCTCTGCTTGTTCAAAGCCTGTAGGCTGGTCTTCAAACATAAAGCCCTCCCTGCGATGGCACCACATATATAGGTCGGTGAACTCAGCACTAGCGAAGAACTCGCTGTTAAAGGTGATGCTGTACTTGCTCTCTATAGCATCTATGATACGAGCTAGACG
>Ga0075462_10000513_pt1 | contig 12040 bp, 7 predicted proteins | sample DEB08_DNA_4_FD_71487 | JGI IMG/M metagenome (GOLD analysis project Ga0075462, IMG submission 71487) | Aqueous microbial communities from the Delaware River and Bay under freshwater to marine salinity gradient to study organic matter... | ecosystem: Environmental > Aquatic > Marine > Coastal ...
ATTGCAGAAGTTCCCGCGTGATCTACTGCGCAAGATGAATGCACCACTTGAGGTCAGTGGTGATGGACGGATTGCGGCGATTTTGAAAGCACGTACAGGGCGAAGGGTTTGGTCAGCCAAAAAGGACGACATCATTGACGCAATGATTGAGTTCGCTCAGAAGCAGGGCAAATTTCTTGAGCCTGTCGGACAGCAACTTGAATTTGAGATGCAGCAATCGCTGCCTTTCAACAGCTTGCGCCAGTCTCTTGACGCTGATGGCAACCCTGTCGTTGATCTTGTCCCGTCTGAATTTCCTGGTGGCCCAGGGATGGATGCAGCACAGCGCGAAGATTTCAAGCGCAGGATTTTGCAGGCTGCGATTGATAACGGTGAGGTGCAGCCAGATGTCACGCCAATTCCAGCCAAGGTTCCTCAGCCTGAGTTCAACCAAACCGAGCTGATCGATTCGTTATTCGCAGATGAAACTGGTCAGTTGCCATTGATGTTTGCTACCGACATGATCCCGGCTTACAAGGCTGGTGGCAAATCAGCCGAGACAATGCTTGAGGAGATTCGTCTGCGTTACGACTGGGCTGAGTTGGATAACGCCAGTAAGCAGGCATCAAAAGAAGCGTTGATGAAGAAGGAAGGTTGGGACACGATGACGTGGGAAGAGCAGAAGCAGATGGGGCTGATGGATCCTTTCTTGTATGCAGTGCCTACTCGTGAGCGGACTTATATCGGACAGCTTGAAGCAATCACACCACGCAATGAGCGGACATACGTTGGGCAGCTTGAACCGATCTCTCTTGGCGATGAGTTGTCAGAGGGAGTGTTGGTTGAAGCTTTGGCTCCTGAGCCTGTAGCCAAGCCAAAGGCACGAACCAAAGCGAAGCGAAAGCCGAAACCAAAACCAGATCTCACACCTGAAGAGCAAGAGCTAAAGCGGATGAAGGACGCAAGCGCCAAGGTTAAAAAGCAATTGAGCGAGGATGAGCAAGAGCTTGCCAGAATGCTCAAACAGCAGGAGATTAACTGCAATGCCTGAATGCCCTGAACTCGCCGCAAAGATTGCGGCAATGCAAGAAAAGATTGCAAAGCAAAAAAAGGTTGATCGTGCTCTTGATGCAACGCTGAAATCAGAACCAGAGGCAGAGGGCGGCACGCCAAAAGAAAAGAAGCCGCGTGCCAAGTTCAAGATGATGGATGGCACAACGTCTTACGCAGACCCAGAAGTCTTTGCGAAAGATCTTGACAGCATGACTGCCAGGCTTGGGGAGGATGAACTAAAGAAAACAGTTCAATCTATCTTCGACAATAAGATTACGCCAAGGGGAGAAGTTGGCTTAAACATCAACTACAAAGATCTTGATTTCAATGAAGAGAACTTAAATCAAGCTCTTGTGATGATGGGGGCAAGACGAGCAGCGACAAAGGGCGGCCAAGACTTAATGATGCAATTCACTGCTGAAGTTGCAACAGAAGAGTTTATGGCTCAGCTGACTTTGCAAGGCGGGAACCCAGAGGACATGCTGGCCAGTCTTTCAAGAGATGCAAAGAAAGTTGCCAACCTTCCATTAGCAATGGTTCAGTCAAAACGATTGAAGATGGATTCTTCAAGAAAGCTGGCTGATGAGCTGACTCAATACGCTGGGCAAATCAAAGAAGGCGGCATTGGGGTTACGGATAGACAGAAGGCAGGGCTTCTCAACATGACTAGATTTGCCATTGCATTTGAAGAGCTTGATGCAACTCTCTCGCGCAAAGTTGGTCAAGCGTTGCGAGCGCGGCAGTTTCGAGGCAAAGAAATAGATGTTGACGGATTGCTTGGCAAAGTTACATACGACGGCAATGAATCTTTTGCGGCATTGCAAGAGGGCAGCCTTGCCTCACAAATCTTGAAAGCAATTGAGACCGGAGATGCTGCATCTTTAGAGCGAGTGGCAAGAGCGAAGCGTCTTGGCGCTGACTCAGGAGCAAGCCTGACCGAGCCAAACTTCTTCACGCAGTTGCGCTTGCTTAATTCTTACAGGAAAGGAAATCTATTCTCTTCCCCTGCAACTTTCATCCAACGCAATGTGGTGTCAGGTGCTTTGGTCAATGCCAGCTACATGATGGAAGATGTCTATGAAGGTGCTTTCCGTGTTGGTGCCAGAGATGGATTCAAGGCTGCACAGTATGCGTCCGCTCAAGCGTATCAAGGGTTTAGTTCTGCATGGTCAAATGCAATGGCAAGTCTGACAAAAGGGGAAGCAACATTTACTAGAGCAGAACTAAAGGAAGGTGTTGATATTCAATCTCTTCAAAATCGCAAGCAGGCTGAGTACGACAGACTTAACTATTCATGGGACAAGGTTGTCGGTGCTGATCGTGGCATTGCTCCTGGCAATGTTGTCGCGACAATGAACCTGCTTAACTCAGGCGCTCGTATTGCAATTGGCAGCATTGTTGAAAAGATTCCAGGCGCTAGAAAATCAACAGCTGGTTACTCGCCTTCTTTCTCGCTGCTTGCCGCAGGTGATGAGATCAATCGCACGATGGCGTTTCAGTGGAAGTCCAGCCATGAGTCATACCTTCAAGCCGTAGAAGAATGGAATGAACTTGCCGACACTGCAGGTCGTTCAAAGTCTGATTGGGTTGCTAAGCGAACCAATGAGCTAGTTGATAAAGCGGTCTTCAAGGGGGCAATGACTGATGACGAGTTGGCAAAACTTCGACGGACAATTGGCGCAAAGCAATACTCCGACATGAGCAATGAGACCTTGCGTCTCAAGCTGATGAATGATCAGAACGGAATGCCAAATCCGATGAGTGCTGCAGGGAAGGCAGGCTTAGAGCGTGGCGCGGACGTGACGTTTACTCAGAAGCTGAAGGATCCAGTGCTGGGTGGTGTGCAACAGATGCGGCAAAACCCAATCGTTGGCTGGATGGCTCCTGTCTTTCAAACTCCAATCAATGGATTGAAGTGGACTGTTAGCCGTGACCTGCTGTTCAACATTGCCGACAGCTTGAGGAGAGAAAGCATTCAAGGCATGGCAAAGGTCAAGGGCAAAGAACTGCCTTACACCGGCCAGCAAATGGCTAAGGACAGAGCGCGGGCATTGCAATCTGTTTTTATTGCAACAGCAACACAAGCTTTATGGCAAGCCGGACTGTTTACCGATGGTGGCCCGTTTAATCCTGAGAACCGCAAGCTGACAAATAGCAAGATCCCTCCTTATTCATTCAGCTTGGGCGGGACAGCAGCTCTTGGTTTCTCAAAGCTTCTTTTCCCTGGCGCATCAATTGACCTAGTTGATCTGATGGGGCTGCAGGCTGATGTGATGCGAGCTTTCAGCGAAGGTGTGATGACTGAAGGTGACCAGAACAGATTGATGAATGGAATTACACAGGCTTACGCAAGAGCTGTTGAAAACAAAAACTCTCTTAGCTCGGTGTTGGATATTCTTTCGGCGTTAGGTGGATTGGCACAGGGAAGGGAGGTGCAGTGGGGCCGGATCATGCGCAGCAACATGAACGGCATTCTTCCTTTGTCCGGTCTGCTGACATCTGGATCGCGTGGCTTCACTGATGCAGATCTGATTGCCACTGACCGCAGGCAGATGACGCCAACTGAATTGGAGGCCATTGGCAAAGATCCAAACTATGCACTGTTTGAGGACTTCGCTCAGACTGTTGCTCGCGGGTATCCGTTGCTTGGATTGCCTGGTGCAAAGCTGCGTCATCGGGATTGGATGGGACGCGAAAGGCAGAAACCTTTTGGCTTGCCTTGGGATGCAACTTCCCCATTCGCTCCAATTGTTATTAAAGACAAGCCACTTGACCAATGGTTGGTGAAGCATGGCTTTGGTGGTGTGCCCAACTCCGATGGCAGGCTGGGTTCTAAAGAGTTGGGCACTGGCAATTTTGCAACGATGAGTGTTGAAGAGGAGAACGACTATCGGGAAAACATGTGGTCATCCAAGGGTGAGATACCAGCCGAGATGATCCTTGGCCAGTCCAATACCTTTATCAGCACAGGGTTTTATCAGTACGACGTCAACCGTTTCGTTCAAGGCCGAACGCTAGAAGAAGCCTTGACATCACTGAGTGTTGACCCGTCTTACAACGCTGATCTGAATACACCGAACAGCCCATCGTTGACACAGAACATGGGTGACCCGATAAGTGAGCGGTCTCTATCGCAACGCAAGCAAGGGCAAAAGGGTAACGACCCCCGCCAGGTTTACAAGGTCTATAACGCGATCGTGAATTACTACAGCTGGCATGGTGCGCAACGGATGATGCAGCTGCATCCTGACTTTGCGAAGAAGGCAATGGCCAACCAGCAAATAAAACAAAAGGCAGGAATAGAAGATCTCATGGCAACACCCCTGGGGCTGTCTCGCCAGTAAACACGCTCTACACTGAGGTCTGCACAAGTGCAAGCTTGACGAATGACGTTTTACTCGGCAGACATAGAACCCGGTAACGGCGTTAAGCAGACCTTTGGCCTCACCTTTGATTACGTCGATAGAGATAGCGTCTACGTTTATCTGATCGAGAATGTTGACGGGTCTTTTGTAGAGCTGACTGTCGTCACGTCAGGCAGTCCTGGCCCCGGTGAGTACATCTGGGACTCAGACGTGCAAATAAGGCTTGGGGATGTCCCCAGTGCTGACCAGTCAGTCAAAATTCAACGGCGGACGCTGCTTAGCCAGCAGGAAGTGCAATGGCAAGACGGCAGTTACATCATTGCGAAGGACTTAAACACCAGTGAGAAGCAATCGCTTTACCTGGACCAAGAGCTGCATGACTGGCTAAATGAAATCACTGGCGGCGGGGCTGGCCCTGGTGACTTTGTAGATCTGGACAATCTCGGTGATGTCACGATCACCAATCCAGAGGACAAAGATGTCCTGAGGTACAACGACACGACAGATCAATGGGAGAACACTCCCAGCCGGACGATTGCTGATCAGCAGGCCCAGGCCCCACCGTGGGATGACAACGCGCAGGCAACAGCAGGGGCAATTGCTGAACGCCATGACAACTTTGTCAGCCCAACGCTGCCCGGTTCGTCTGTCAATCAGCCTGGTCGCTTCTGGTTTCAAAACGATCAGACCAAGACCCTATGGGTTTGGGATGGGACTAACTGGGTGTCGTTGGTCAGCGACGCACTCACTCCAACGATCTATCCAAAAATCATTTACGTCGATGCAACTAACGGCGAGGATTTCAACGATGGCCACCAGCTAATCAAGCCAAAGAAAACAATTAAGGCTGCTGTTGAGCAGGCCAATGCTGATACTGTTTACGGTGATGGCAGCATCATCGTTTGCTCTGCTGGTGTTTACCAAGAAGAGTTGCCGATAACGATCACTGCTCAGAACTTGAGCATTGTTGGCCAATCAATCCGCTCGGTGTTCGTACATCCAACAAGCGCAACTGAGCTTAAGACGATGTTCCTTTGTGATTCGGGAACATACATCAACGGGTTTACCTTTGCTGGACTGAAGGCAGCAGGGGCAAGGGGCGGCGCTGGATCAATTGACCCTGACCCAACCTATGGTTTGCCTGGGCAGCAGGGGTGGGTGGCTGCATTCAGACCAAATAGTTTTATTAGAAAAAGCCCTTACATACAGAACTGCACCAACTTCGCAGATCACGATATTGATAACGATAACTTTGATCCTAATAACATCAGCGGTGGTGACACGACATCACAGCCAACAGGTGGAGGGATACTTATTGATGGCAGAACTCCAGCAGCTAACAGCCCACTACGGTCGTTTGTAGTTGACGCCTTCACGCAAATCACGCTTGATGGGCCTGGTGTGCTGGCTACGGGGAACGGGTACGGGCAGCTAGTCAGCTTCTTCGGGACGTTCACCCACTATCATGCCAAAGCCCTTGGCGGCGCACAACTAAACCTATCCAATTGCACCACAGACTTTGGTCGTTATGGATTGATTGCTGATGGCAAGTCTGATACCCCGGTGTTTACCGGAGCAGTTAAAACAGCAGCAGCAGCAGGCAGTGAGTTCATTGAGATCCATAGCTTCACGGTTGGCACTGGATGGGCACCGCCACGAGTGATGGCACCAGCGGATCACATGGTCGTTGAGGTCAACAACGTTCTATATCCGATCCTTAAGTCAGACCCAATTGATCCGGCTGACTTAAGCCAGGGCTATACGGTTCAGATCTTTACTCCTGGGCCTGGTGCCACCAGCTCGACGCTATCGCAAGTCTTTCAAAACCAAGGATTGATTGAGGCAGCAGCGCCTCCGCTAACAGTCAGCTTTTACCTTCAGTCGTACATCAGCACTGGTGGTCATACATTTGAGTTCACCGGTAGCGGGACGGATTACAGGGCTCACCCAGACTTTGGAGGTGTCCCGAATCAAGCCAATCAAGTTATTGAAATTGGCGGTGAGTTGCCTGCTGTTGCACCAAACCCCAGCCGTCAGCGTTACCTAAACGGCGGACGTGTATGGCAATCATCTACTGATGAGAACGGAAACTTCACTGTTGGCGAAACGTTTTCCGTCAATCAAAAGACTGGTGCGATTTACATCCTGCCTGATGCAGTCATCCAACCGAACTTTGAGGTGCGGGATGACATTGACATGCGTGGGTTCAAGATCTATCAGAACCCCGCGACGGCTGGCGCTAACTCCCCGCTGCAATTGCAACCAGCAGGAGATGGCGACATCATCTTGGGTACGGACGAGGTTGATGCTGATGGCAATCGAGTCAATCCAGCAGCGATAAGGGCACCGGTATTAGAAGCCCAGACTGATGGTCGTAACTATCCAGTCGTTACTCAAGAGGATCTTGGGTATGACCCTAACGAAGTACCTGTTGCAGGACTGTTAGGCAAGTTGGCATTTAGCGATTCAGCTCCTGCTGTTAGTTCTACACAAAGTGCACCGTTATCTAATGAGCTGACGTTCTCAGTGTCAGGGACAACTCTGACAATTTCATACCAGCCCACTAGTGGTGGCGCTGTCCAAACCACAACCCTGACACTCTCCTAATCATGTCTATTAGAAACCTTTACCCAAAAGCCAGACCACAGACTATCTATAACGTTATCAATGGTAGGCCAGAGTTACCAGCAGCTAGTACGTTTAGTAGAGCTTCTGAAGCTACTTATGTGGACAGTGCTGGAATTATTCAGACTGCTGCTGTTGATGAGCCTAGGTTTAACTATGACCCTGAGACTGGTGAGTTCTTAGGATTGATGTTGGAACAAGCGGGTACAAATTTCAGGCCTTATTCCGAAGATCTTGCCTATAGAGGTTCGGGTGATGGTTGGACTTCTGGAGAGAGTTCTTGGACCGTACAGAACAGTACAGCTTACGGGCCTGGTGGCACGGGAACTTATACACAAATCGAAGCTATTAGTGGAGGAACTAGTGCGTTTGGGGGTAAAACTTACATGAACGCAGCCACCAATGAAGATACAACAATTAGCATTTACTACAAAAGAGTTAATTGCGACTATGTTTGGTTCGCTAAGCAATTACGACAATCAGGATTTAAATCTGCTTATTTTGACTTAAACCTTGTAGAAAGCTATTTGAACAAAGACGCCCCTGGCTACAAAGCACCTACCGAAGATTGCACAATTAAGGCTCTTGGTGATGATTGGTTTTATTTGCAGTTCACTTGCACAGAAGATGACAATGGTGGCTCTGAGCGAATGTATCTCTTACCACTTAAGGAAAAGTTTCCTACAACTAGTGGGGGCGGGGTGCCAACAGTTGTGCTGACGGATGAGCGTTTTTCTGCATGGGGAGCGCAAGCTGAAAAAAATACTAGAATTAGCAGTTCATATATTCGTAACGATGGCACTAATACCTCAGTAACAAGATCACCTGAGGCCTTCTCCCTAACCACATCCGATAACTTCGACAACGGATTCTCACTACTGCTTGATTCAGAGACAACCACAAAAGACTTTATTTATAAGGTCAAAGCAAGTGGGGTAACGATTGCTGAGCTGAATAATGCCAGCGGGACGTTGGACTGGAATATCAACGGTCAATCAGCCGCAATCAATGGAGAGTATCCACAGGTTGGTGCTATTCAGCCTGGTCGTGTAAGGACTGTTAGCTCATTTGGTGCTGCTGATGGCACGACTCAAGTCAACTATCTCTATACAACAGGCTTGTCGTTCCCAACGAATGCCATTGTTGCCCCTGGTGCTGATGAACTTGAGTTTGGACCAGGGCAGACGCTGAAGGCTGTTTATCTATGGAACGGACAGCTCAGTAATACTGAAGCCGTGTCTGTTATCAAAGGTGAGTACAACATCGTTCCTAATGAGCCGATCAAGGCTGACTCTTATTCCTTCGTCTATGACACTGATCCAACGAATGTAGGAGAGGCAACAATCACGCTGCCTTACATCGTCCCTACGGTATCGATGAGAGTGTATTGGGGTGACGGCACTAACAGCGCCTATGAACAGGGCGTGACTCCTTCACATACCTATCCTTACCCTGGTCAATATCGCATTCAGATTGAAGCTGATGATGGGTTTGATGCGGCGAGGCTTGGTGGTGGTATAAGCAGTGTTATTCGAGGTGTTGATCAATGGGCACCGCAGTTTAGGGTTGGTGCTAGTGGCACTGGGTTTACTGGTGAAGGTATTAATGCCCTTCTAAAGAGTCAACTCACACTCGAAGTAATACCACCGTTCAAATACACAGACCTGACAGATACAAGGGCTGCATTCGAGAGTTGTAAAAGAGTTATAGGTGACACTGTTGACTGGGTGCCTACAAACCTCCAGAAAGCCCAGAAAATAGGCAAAATGTTCTACAACTGTTGGCAAAGCACAAGTGATAGCTCTGCGCTGGCTAATTTCCCTACGCTTCAAACTTCAGATGATCTAGTTTCTATGACGTACTTGTTTACTAATACCAGAATCAGATCATTTCAGAATGACACTCCACTTACAAATACTTCAAGCGTTACTTCGTTTAGCAATGCGTTTAGGAATTGTAGTCTTACTAATATTATATTAGATACATCAAACGCAACTGACCTACAAAGTGCCTTTGCTGAGAATTCGTTTGTATCTTTTCCAAGTCTTATCACTAATAATGTTGAGAACTTCTCAGGTACTTGGCAGGATTGTTCGTCTTTAACTAGCTTCCCGCAGATTAATACAAGTAGTGGTACTAACTTCACAAGTGCTTGGCAGGGTTGTTCTAACTTAACTAGCTTCCCATCGCTTGATTTTGGTAATGCTATAGAAATGCAGGATACATTTAGATATTGCTCATCTCTAACTACACCGCCGATTACAGCTTTTGCGTCTTCTGTTACTACTGTTTCTACGATTTACGATCAATGCTCTTTGTTGTCCGGCACTCATACTTTTAGTGGAGCAGGGATTACAAGTATGATTGCCTTTGCTCGTGCAACAGGTCTTACAGAAGTAACTTTGAATACGCCTAGTAATACTACCCTTTATTATGCATTCTTCGAGTGCCCTAGCTTGACGACGATTAACTTTAGCAATGCTAGTACAGCTAATGTTAGTGATCTTACATATGCGTTCTACCAATCTACGAACAACGTATTGCTTAACTTTCCAAGCGACATGAAATTTCCTAGCCTTAGAGCCGCTGGAAATGCTTGGAGAAATAATCAAATTACTGACTTTCCGGCTAATGCGTTTGACACTACAAATACACTTGACAGCGATGCCTTTAAGAATACTTGGCTGGGTTGTGCCCTCACCGCACAAGCAATCGAGAACATTCTTGTCAGTCTGGACACTAACGGTCAATCCAACATCGAGCTTGGCATCGACGGTGGCACTAACGCTGGCCAATCAACCTGGACTGCTGCTGCTAGCACTGCTTACACCAACCTGATCAACAAGGGTTGGACAATCACTTCTAACCCTTAATCACCATGACTACTAAATACCACGTTTGCTGGGGGCCGAATGCTGTTGCGTTCGTTGAGGTTCCTGATGGCAGTGCATTCAAAACAGGTCAACCTCATGATGAAGTCTTTGATGTTCGTGATGATGCCGCACGTCGTGCATTTGAGCTGAACTACACAGGCTTTAGACACTTCAAGCTAGACGACGAGTACGAAGATGGCGAATACGTTGTCTTCCGTTTGAACCTGTATAGAGCACTAGATAAGGTTGGGCCTTACACCCCTGACACAGATCCCTTAGGGCCTGTTGACGAACCACCGTTCCCAAGCAGGGACTTTAAGGATTGGAAGCTGATTACTATTCCTGATCCAGCAGATGAGCTAACCGCTGTCTGATGTCAGAGCAGCGACCAAGACTTCCATTTCGCCCTAAGCCTTTCCTGTTCAGATTGCTTGGGGCGATTTTTCTTGCTGAGTTTTTATTGATTGGCTACGGGATTTACAGGTGCGGTGAAATAAGACCCGGTGAACCTGTTGAATTTGCCAAGCGTTGCCCCACGCTTGGCGACAGGACGCAGGAGATGTTTACGTTGGCAACCGCCACGATCCTTAGCCTGCTAACCGACACAACCAAGATGGATTGATGTTGATCAAATCACCACTGCCACCAGAAGGGAAGCCCAAGAAGAAGAAGAAGAAGGGAAGGGCACCGCATATTGATGCGATCATTGCCGCTGGTGCTACTGCTACAGGCAGCCTGTTGCTCTACATGTTCACCCAGATTGGTGACATGAGAGCAGTCGTCAGTCGTTTGGATTCTGTTCAGAACGTACTAATCGATGAGGACGGATTGATCAGACCAAGCCAAGCTGCCATTCGATCAGAGATCCAGATCGATGAATTGTTTTCACGTCTTGATCGCCTCGAAAGAGCATTGGTCAAACGTGCTCAGTGATCCATTGCTAGAATTACAAAGCCAAACTTCACATGTTGGCTTGTCCTCTCCTGCCCGAAGCATCAGGAGTGAGCCCTGACCCCCGAGAAGGCAGGGCAATGCTTCTCATAAATCAACCATTCGCCGTGGTGTTTTGATATTTGAAAACACAACGCCGTTGGCAATCTTCTGAATAGAAAGCGTATCCACCCCGTACTGCATAGCTGTATAGGCTTGCGTTTGGACGTTGTTCTTCAATAGATATTTGATCTCAGCAATCTCTCGATTCGATAGTGAGTTTGCCTGACACATGGAAGCTCTACGTTTTGCCTGCTTAGCTCGTAGATCAGCGAGATACCTGCCTTGTTCCTTTGGTGTCATCACAGGAACAACCTTCTCTCCTGCAGGGAGATTATCTAGCTGTTGAATTGTCTTGATCTTGGTCAGGCATTTAGAGCACTTCCGATACCTGATCTTGATTCCATACCTTCTAGTTGAACAATAGGTATGAGTTTGGTGTCCACAATTGGGGCACAAGACAACAGATGCTGTTGATTCAGTCATGAATTGGTTTGGTGTGGTGTGTTTAGTTATTGAATTGGTGTGCGGCCATACCCTGGACTATTGATTCCAAAGTTCGATCTCGGCTTCGCGTCGTCTACGCAGTCCGGCTTCAGTAGAAGTTCCAGGGTTGACGTAGAGCCTGAGGGCTGCCGGTACGTCGGTCCATCGCTTATCCCTGAGGCATCCCGTGATGGTATTGAAGCCACCGCTGCCGTAAAAATTAGCGCCGACGTTGAAGCTGAAACTAAGAAGACAACCGCGTTGGCCATCAGACATCTCATTCCAGAAAGGGATCGTTGACTCTTGTGTCCCCCAGAAATACTCAAGGTGGTATTTCAGAAGTTCTTCACCCCTTGCTTGAGTGATTGGCTGATCTGAATAGGTGACCTTTGCGCCGTTCTCATAGAACGTGGCGCCATATCCAATCGTTGGAATACCAACTCCATCGTTGTAAGGGGCAGACCTGAACCCTTCAAACTCTTTGATCAGATCAACTGCATCTTGTGGGATGCCGCTGTCTGTCTTGGGTGGTGATTCCCTATAGCGCACAACCCAGTTGGCTGTCTCCTCTAGGAGGCTGGCGGGCATGGCTTCGTACAGCAGGGCAACAGCGTCGGACTGTTGGGCTTGCCCTTCCTCTGACCCTTTGAAGTATTTGAAGAAGTTCTC
>Ga0075462_10000518_pt1 | contig 11973 bp, 28 predicted proteins | sample DEB08_DNA_4_FD_71487 | JGI IMG/M metagenome (GOLD analysis project Ga0075462, IMG submission 71487) | Aqueous microbial communities from the Delaware River and Bay under freshwater to marine salinity gradient to study organic matter... | ecosystem: Environmental > Aquatic > Marine > Coastal ...
TGTAGTCACTTACGCATTGACACTTGTGGACTTCAGTAAATGATTGGAGCTATCACCCTATTCACACTCTTTATGTATATCATGCTGTGTCTATGCCAATACATTACAATTGGTAATGGACCTTGGATATTGAGATACAAAGAGATTGTGACTATAAGCACTGTAACATTTATCATAGTTCTTATAGAGTCTTTCAAATAACTAATGTAGGCCACAGACCTCGTTCCTCGGCTGTGTCCTCTAACTGGCTTCATCTAATGGAGCCTCTTCAACACAATATTGTGTGCAATTCTAGGAAGGTACTATCCCATGCTAAAAGACGAAATTCGTGAATACATGATCTCTGATGTAACTATCAACTATCCTAAACTTGATAAGCCTGTCAATCCCTTTGGCGCTGAACAGTATGAGCTACAAATTGCTACTGCTGATGAAGCTAAAGTCAAAGAGCTTGAAGACAACTTTATCATGTTCCGTAGGAAAGATGGATCATTGGTCAAAAATGACGATGGCATGTACACCTCTGGCCTTAAGCGTAAAGCTATGAAAGCTAATGGTGAAAACAACGGTAAGGTTCAAGTAGTAAATGCTGACCTAACACCTATGGAATCTATTACCACAATCGGTAACGGTTCCAAAGCTAACGTTATTGTCTTTCAATACAACTATGACACTGCTGGTCGTAAGGGTGTTGCTAGTTCCCTAACACGAGTACAGATAACAGACCATGTGATCTACGCACCCACTGGTGGTGTAAACTTTGAAGCTGTTGGCTCTCTTGAACCAGCCGCAACAACTCAAGGATCACCCAGCGATCTGTTCTAATTGTATACTTCCTGAGCACGAAGATAAACTGCTCTCTTCATATACTACGTACTGCAGAACCGCTGCAGATAGTCTCTGAAACTCAGGCACAATAGCCTGGACAAAATGTATTAACGCTACGACTTGCATATTGGAAAAGCAGTCTAGGGGGTTGCTATATTACTCTGGTGATGCGGAGTAAGAATTACGCCTCATACATTAGGAACAGAATGAAAAAACGTGGAAGCTCGGTGAGAGCGTAGTATACTTCAAAAGAACCCAGAACACGGTACAATTATTAGTATGGTGGGGCACATCGCAGAATCAGATTCGGGTGTTCAGTGTTGTATACAGTCAAGACGGGGAGAGAAGCGTCCCGTAAGCACCAAGATAGACTCTACATGGTGAATACAGCTAGTCGTGGTCTAATTACAGATCACGCATCTTCATATTCTAATTCAGGGATGATAAACCTGATGTGGTAGCAGGGAGGTGTTACCTTAAAAGAACCTCACTCAGTCGGCTCAGAGGATCGTAACAGATGAGCGCCAGCCAAGTGGTGATTACAGGACATATGTGCCTGACTTGGACTTATTGCAATGCTGCCTTGCGAGGGTAGTGGCACAGCTACAACTGTGTCGAGTGGGACTCTGTAACAAATTAAACTGCGTATAGGTGATGCATCCCAGTCACACTGTTACACCCACATCTCGCCAGTTTCGAATAGCGACTCTGTGTGCTCGGTCTTAGTTAACCTTGTAGCACCAGAGGCGCTTGTTAATTTCATCGCAAAAAGTCCCCCTTCGAGGGGCACTTTGTGCATCCTTCGGGGAATCTCGTACAAACATCTGTGTGTCTCTTACAATAACGAGGGACACTCAAAGAATTTTTAGACGAACCGACAACACGCATAGGAGTAAAATGAGTATATTCACAGACCCACACGCACGTAAAGATACGTTTGAATCAAAAGTATACACCAGACTACTTGCTATTGCAGATGCAGAAAAAGCTAATGCAGACGACAGTGGTGATGATGTTGATTGGACAATCTTTGAACATGCCGAACAAAACGCAAGTCAATGGGCAGCAGTCCATGAGAAGAGGATTTGGAAACATGTCTAATGACAATGGTAACGAATGGCGTGACAGTGACACTACAGGTATACGTGCTATCGTGTATAACACCGTAGAGTTCACACTAACAGATCCAATTGTAGGTGCTGAACGTCCATTACTTATAGAAGTCGGAAAAGCACACGACAAAGAAATCTTTATTAGTCAAACAGGAAGAGTGATTGTGATCAAAGCTGACTATGTAGATGAAGCTACAAGTATCCTTGCAGACTGTGGTATCATTGAGGATGTCGCTCTAATCAAACATATTACTGAATATGAAATCCAACATGATGATGTGTCGGTAAACTAAATATGTTATTTGGATCTATCTATATCATCATACTGCTATTCTTTATTATGTTAAACATTCTAAAATACATAGCAACACAGAGATAAAAATGGATCCTATCAAACCAGTCAACCGTATTGCCCGTACTATGCTTATGAACAGGCAAGGCAAACAGGTTGTGCAGTCAAAAAAGATTTACAACAGAAAGAAATCTAATGACACTCACAGAAAAGAAAATACAAAGAATGGTAGATAACTATCAATTCATTCGTACTTGTCTACTAACTGATTACAATGACAAGACAATCGAAGAGCAAATGACTCAGCTGTATTATTTCCTACGTGACCAAATGCAAGACGTAGAACGTATCGATAGACAAGATGCTATTGATAATCGTAACCGCCTTAACAGTAATGGTTACACAGGAAAGGCTGGTCACTGATGGATCTATCAAACAACAAAATTGTAGTTATCCCAGAATCATGGGATGATATAAACAACTATATAAAAGATACTTTTGAATACAAAGCTTACGCAACAGTCCTTGCACTCATGGTTGAAAACTATACACTACATGAGTTCAGTAAAATGAGTGGTTATGGCTTCTCTGAATGGAAACAGGAGTATCTTAAAGATGTCGAAATTAAGAATTGATATACGATGTGTTGAATACTATGATGTCGATTTATATTGTGATCTACCATATGGATTTACAATAGATGACATTGATGACGTATACTCTAATGGATACGGTGAAGTAGCCATAGAACTAACAAAAGACTCTAGTAAGGAATTTATGAAACTTGCTAGACGAGATAATTTATTCTCTTCCAACGACTGGAAAGAAAACATTCGTGGATCTGGATGTATGTACTTAATAATTAATCTGCCAAATGATTGGGATTTCTACCAAGCATCTGTAGAAGAATGGCAAGATGGTAAAGTAATTGTAAAGTTAAGAGCACTACATAATGATATGGAATGCTATGAAGTTGATCACGAAGTCAGTCAATGGGAAGAAGAACTATGAGTATGTACATTGTGTCATGGCAAGTCAAACAAACAATTGACAACAAACCTGCACTTGTAGATCACTGGCAGGTATCTCAAGATTGGTCTCATGCATCTGCAATGTACGATCTAGTCCTAAATAAAAACGATGATGTATACTGTGCCGCTATATCACAAATTGTTATTGGTACAGAACCACATTGGTATGAAGGGATCGAAAATGTATCAGCATGAAGTATATATCCCATGTGCAATGGGTAGACAAACATTTGAAGATGCTAAAACACTTCTCACTAACATTCACGGTGGCTGCACAGCTTATCACAGTGTCGGACACTGGAACAATGAAGGTACTAACACTGATGGTACTACTAACTCTGTGCAAATGCGTGAAGAAGTCTGGGTTGTTCGCGTTGTATCTGATGACCCCACATTCTCTGGCCTCAATCTAATTGAAGCTGAACTATTCAAACGTAACGAGAAATGTGTCATGTCAACCACTCAAGAAATAGCAGCGAGGTTCAACTATGACAGCTGATTATGTTTATCCAAGACTAAATGGTGGTACTACACTATGCTATGGTGTCGTAGAAGAGGATAGTAATTTCTCTGTTGTATGCAATGACGAAAACCAAGATGGTATCTGGTGTGGTGATCTAGAGTTCCTACCAACAAACTGGAATCAAGTGTGTAAATATCTTGAGGAAAACTATAATCCAAACATTGAACAATTGGAGACTTGCTAATGAACATTGATATTGATAAAATGATTGCCACTATCGGATGGGTACATGTAATAATTGCTGTTTGGCTTATTGTGTAATGACTGAACAACAAATATTTGCTAGAATGTCTGGACATTTCCTATGTCAACATTTACCTGATGATTGGGCAGACTGGCCTGAAGAAAAACTAGATAAGTTTTTTGAGGACAACGCATGGGAACCGCTAGAGTATTGGCCTGTCAATGATGTTTATGAATTGATTGATAGCCTGACTAGAGATGTGATGAACCTGATGGGCGTTGATGGTACTGACCAACTACTGTAAAGGGGATTGAAGATGTTTGACATAGGTAAATCATACAGCGTACTCGTATGGGATATGCCTGTCAGTGTATTTGACAACGAACTGGATGACTACATTCGTAATGAAGATGGCACAGTCAAGCTGTTCAACATACCTAACTATGACTACTCATACGTCTGTGATAGTGTGGATGTGGATGAACTACAGGAACGTAAAGAAGGAGATAAATATGACTAAACAAGACTTTGAGTTCTTTGCTAAGTTTGCTGTAGATCATAACCTATCAGATACAGCTATAAATCAACTACTAGAATTGTTCATTGCTCGTAATGATAGATTCTCACAGAAAATGTGGTGGAAACGCTTCCATTACTTGGAGAAACAAAATGGGTAAACTAAAAGAAATCCATATGAGCATTCAAGAAATGATAGATCAAGAAGTGTACAATGAATGGGTCATGGTCGAAGACTACATTATGGAATCAAAAGAATATATAAAAGTACACGTAAAAGACCTTGTAAACTTTCAGCTACAAAACATTGGTCTTACAATGTCTCAAGATGAAATCCAAGATATGGTAGAAGACGCAATCAATTCAATTTATGGAGTATAATATGAAACTATCATTTGACGTATATACAAGAAACCTAGACAATGCTACAGAAGCATACAAACAACTGGATTCTGTCTGTGAAGAAATCAGAATGGGTAAAGGCAAACGCTATGATTCAGAAGTAACACACTACAACTTGTATGGATCTATAGACACAACAGATGTCTCGACTTTACACGATGCTTTCAAAGAAGGTTTTGTAGACGAGAGTGACGATGTTTAATGACAATCGTTGATATAGAAAACGTATACGCTGAAGCCGATGGTAAAATTGCTATCGACTTTGGCGGTGAAGAAGTCCTTCTTACACAAGAAGAGGCTACACATTTATATATAGATCTAGGCTATGTTCTACAGGAACTAGATGGACAGTTTAACATTCAATAGAAAGTTTGTATCATGCAAAAATCAATCGCAGCTAAAATTATCGTAAACCCTATTGGTCGGCAGAACCTGCAGTTTCGCCGTACAACTAACCAATATGGCCCTAAAGGTTCTTTCTCAAGCAACCAAGGATACTTGTCTGTATCACGGTTAGCTGCAGGTAGCCCTAACGGTACTGGTGGTAACTTCTGTAGCCGCCCTAAAGTATAACCAAAAATCCCTAGGTACACTTTGTGTGTACTTAGGGACTCTTTTATTTTATTTTAGGTAACCGACAAAACGCATATGCATCTTTTTTGGGTAACCGACAAAATGCATCAGTGCCGTGGTTGCGCCTGATCCGATGCAGCTTGATCTAATAGCTCTTGCAGTTCCTCATCAGACAAATCTTCAGCCTGTATTTCTACATTGGTCTGATCAATACGTGCAAGCTTAGGTGCTTCAAACTCTGCAAGAGTCTTTGCAATCTCTAATGCTGTATCAAGATCATCTTTTGCTACTGCTTTAATCATCATAACTTTAAGAACATCTATAGATGTCATATCTGTTGAATCAAGAACATCTGTTTTATACAGCTTCCATTCAGCCATAGACATCTTAGCAGCTTCACGAGCCTCTTTGTTAGCCTTACGTGTTGCTACACCTTTCTTTTGGGCTTCTCTAGCAGACTCAGTAGTCCACCCATCAGCAAGGTTTTTCAAACTCTTTTTATTAAAAGGCATTGTCTTCTCCATAAATTCTATATACCCCTTATAGGTATATCTTTTATGCCGAGGACAAGCCTCGTCATCAATAAGGTATAATTCTATAAGGGGTATATATAATTACTATGAATTTCAATGATTACCAAACAAAAGCTATTACTACAGCTGTCTATCCAAAACATCAAGCACTTCCGTACTTGGCATTAGGTTTGTCAGGAGAGGCTGCAGAAGTCGCAAACAAAGTGAAGAAAATTCTTCGTGGAGATTACGACAATGACCCAACAAAAGCAGAAGAAGCCCTGGTCTCTATTAGTAAAGAACTTGGTGATACTCTTTGGTATCTCGCTGTTCTTGCCTCAGAGCTTGACACTGACCTTTCTACTATTGCTGCTGCTAATCTGGATAAACTAGCTTCACGTAAACAAGAAGGAACACTGAAAGGATCAGGAGATGAACGTTAACCATGAACCACATGAAGCATTTATGAAAAGGATGAGTAAAGAAATGGATGCTAAATCAAGACAAGTAGACGGTGACCACTATCAACTACCAATACAACCAATAGACTTTATTGTTAAAAATAATATACCATTTAGAGAAGCAAACGTTATCAAGTATATCGTTAGGCATCAGAATAAAAACGGTAAGAAAGATATTGAGAAAGCTATGCATTATTTACAAATGATACTGGAGGATTATGATGTTACTACATGAGTTTTACAGTGACGATGATTGTTCACGTGGTGATTCAAGTTATCGTAAAGCATCAGTATTCAAAGAACCCGATGGTTCATATACTATCACAATGGTACAAGACGCAGCAATCATTGAAGAACGTAACATCAAAGGACACTCAGAGCAATACGCAGAAGACTGTGCAGAAAACTGGGTACTTGGTGTTATAAAATGAAACAAGACAGAAACAAATTAGATCACATAACAGATAAACCATTTAAAAAAGTAACATGTATAATGTGTAACAAAACCTTTTCCACTATGGCTATTGATAACCGATCTAAAATCTGTCCCAAATGCGACATAGAGAAAGTAGAAAACAGTGAATGAAGACATAAGTAAAACAGTACTAAAAATCAGAAGACGTAGAGAAATACTAGACCGTTACAAAATAAGTAAAGGTTGCATTGACTGTGGTTACAACAATAACCCCTATGCTCTTCAATGGGATCACAGAGATCCATCAGATAAAATATTTACACCTCATCGAATGGCTTCTTACAGTATTAAGAACATCATCCTTGAGGCCCGTAAGTGCGACATCCGTTGCGCTAACTGTCACACAATCAGGTCAGTAAAAGAAAAACACTACCTAGAAAGAAAAGTTTATGAAACTAGTATATGATATTGAAACAGACGGTATTGATGCAACAAAAGTATGGTGTCTTGTAGCTTACAATCTGGACACAGGTACTACATACAAATTCAGTGATTACGATGACTCTCTTCCAGGAATGGACGATGGTTGTGCCGTATTGAACAATGCAGAAGTCCTCATTGGTCATAACATTATTGGCTTTGATAATTTAATTATGGAAAAGCTATACGGTTTGAAACTAAATAACAAGAAAGTGTACGACACTTGGGTCATGTCTCAAGTATTACAGTACAAGAGGCAACACAAGCATGGACTAGCAGGTTGGGGAGAACATCTTAACAACTCAAAGATCTCTTTTGATGACTGGGATAAGTACTCTAAAGAAATGCTACGGTACTGTGTACAGGACGTAATGTTAAACGTAAATGTATTCAACACCCTAATGGCAGAATACAAACGTATTGCTGCTAAACGTCCTACAATAAAAGAGGGTTTACTTATTGAGCATGATACAGCTAAGTTCAATGCCCGTGTAAAGACCCGTGGTTGGAACTTTGACAAGACAAAAGCTAAAAAGAACCTTAAGCTTATGGAAACACGTATGTCTGAGATTGAAAAGATAATACATCCACAATTGGGTACACATAAAGTATTCATTGATAAGATCAAAAAGTTTCCTAAGTACAAAAAGAATGGTGACTACACCACAGTAAGTGCACGTTTGTTATCTGACTACTACGGTAAAGAGATTAAACAAACAGACATTCATGTACACCCAGCAGGAGAACCATTCCAACGTTTTACTGTAGAACAAATAACACTTGGCTCTATGGAACTTGTTAAAGAATGGTTGTTGACCATTGGTTGGAAGCCTGACGAGTACAATCGTAAGAAGGTTGGTCGTGAATGGATAACAGTAGGTCCTAAGATTACTGACACATCCTTGAGTAAACTAGGTGATATCGGTAAGATGATTAGTGAGTACTACACTTTGCGTAACCGTAGCTCTGTAATTAAAGGGTGGCTTGAGTCATTACAAGATGGACGTATCCACGGTAACATGTGGACTATCGGTACTCAAACATTCCGTTGTCGTCACGAGGTCATTGTGAATCTTCCAGGTGTTAATGCACCCTGGGGTAAAGAGTTACGTGAACTATTCATTCCTGATGATGACTGGAAAGTTGTTGGTGCAGATAGCTCCGGTAACCAATTACGTGGCCTATGTCATTACGTAGGTAACGAAGACTTCACCAATGAGGTTATCTATGGTGACCAACACCAACGTAATGCAGATGCCCTAGGTTGTGATAGACCTACAGCAAAGAACTATCTCTATGCTTATCTCTTTGGTGCTGGTGATGCTAAGCTGGGTTCTATCCTTACAGGTAAACCTAATGCTAACGCTGGTAAGAAGTCACGTGAAGACTTTGCCAAAGGCATCAAAGGTTTGCAAGAACTACGTGATAAACTAGGTGAAGTCTGGCGCAGCACACAGTATGCTTCAGGTGAGGGTTGGTTCCCTGGTCTTGATGGTAGACCTGTGTTTGTCTCTGGAGAATATCAAGCTCTTAACTACTTACTGCAAACTGCAGAGGGTATCACTTGTAAGTCTGCTTTGTCATACTCTATGAATAAGATTGATGAAGAAGGACTACGTGCAGAACCACGCTTGTTCTATCACGATGAGATTGCTTACGTTGCACATCCAGATGATGCTGATCGTGTAGGTGAAATCTTACAAGAGTCATTCAAGAAAGGACCAGAGATGTTTGGTGTTACTTGTATGGAAGGTGGTGATTATGTTATCGGAAACAGTTATGCAGACGTACATTAATAATATAAAAGAGAGACCTTATGAAAACTCAATTGAGTACCCAGGATACCTTGTATCTTACCACCCCAAGCCTAAAGAACTTATGCCCAGAGAGTGGTTCAATATACTATCTCGCTGGTATACTTCACAAGGCCACATCGTCCTCCATAAACTCGCAGCAGTTGAGTACGAAAGAGATGAATGGGACCCCTACCCATTAGAAAACAAGGTAAAACACTGGGGTATAGAAATAATTTATAGATAAAGGAAACAAAATGGCAATAGCATTAGTTGATGCTGATTCTATATACTTTAGGGCTGCTTACAGTAACCCTAGTAATATAGAGATCCGTAAGATTATTGATAGAACAATGAGGGAATGTATCTCCTACGCCTTCTCAGGGCCTCAGGAGTACCGTGTAGCCCTTAAGGGTAGGGGGAACTACCGGAAAGGTCTTTACCCCGACTACAAGGGCACCAGACCCCCAATACCGAACGATCTAAAAGAAGCCCTTAACTATGGTCATGATTACATGAAAGAGAAATGGGGTGGTATTGAAGCTGACGGTATGGAAGCTGATGACCTTGTTTGTATCTGGGCATATGAAGCTAGAGAAATGGAACTAGACTTTGTTGTTTGTGGTATCGATAAAGATCTTAAACAAATACCAGGTCATCATTACAATTACTCTAAGAAAACACATGAGTTTGTTGATGATGACAAAGCAGAAATGAACTTAATGTTACAATGTCTAACAGGTGACACGAGTGATAACATCCCTGGGATCAATGGTATTGGGCCAAAGAAAGCTGCTAAGATACTTGAGGGAATCCCAGCAGGTCAACGATGGGCAGCTGTTGAGAAAGCTTGGAAGGAACACAATGCAGGTGACCCTTGGCTTAGTCGTAAACTACTTACTATGTTGACAACATGGGAAGAACTAGAGGAAATGAGTAAGTATGTACAAGATGAGTCACTACTTCTCCCTGAAGCCACTGAGTGCAAACAAGATGTGGAACCGGAGGGGGAAGACAACGTTCAAGTCAGCGGATTATCTACAGTATCAGAATGATATCCGTGATCAACTGATCGGAACTGACTGGCCCTTCGGGTCTGGTCAGGTATCCTTTAACATTATAGCAGGTCTATCTAATCGTGGAGCAGACCTAGATAATGTAATCAAACCAATACTAGATACATATCAAGGAGTGTATGAGGAATTCAATGACAATAAAGTTTACAACATCGAACTTGAAAAGCGAATCGTTAAACGAGGAGGAGAGTTCCTTGACATCAGAATACGAGAGTATGAAGGTGATCAAGCAACAGAGACTCAACAAGAAACGAGAAGCGAGTTACAAGAGGAAACTAAATCGTCAAGCTAAAGAAGAAAGATGGAACTAAATGAATGAACGAAGATATACTAAAGGACCCTGCCCATTCCCTGAATGTGGTAGCTCCGATGCATTCACAACATACACTGATGGAGTGGGTCACTGCTTCAGCTGTGGAAAATCAAAGAAAGTAAATACAAACATGGATAGTTATGAACCTACCACCTTTACTGAGCTTACTAAATTCTCCGATATCAGTTCTTATCGTAGCTACCCTGTTACTTCTCGTGGTATCTCTCAAGAAGTAATAGATCACTTCGGTATTAAAATGAGTGTAACAGATACAGGTATGCCTGAAGCACACTTTTATCCGTACACAAAACATGGTATCACTGTCGCATACAAAGAACGCAAGCTACCAAAAGAGTTCAAGACTCATGGTGACTTCAAAGACTGTGAACTGTTTGGTCAGTCTTCTTGTGTTGCTGGTAAACACAGATTGGTTATCACTGAAGGTGAACTAGATGCCTGTGCGGTAGCCCAAAGTATGCTGAGTACCAGTAACAAGATCTGGAATGTTGTGTCAATCCCATCAGCATCTAATCTAAGAGGTCTTCTAGAACAACGTGACTGGATTAACTCATTCAAAGAAATTGTACTGTGTTTTGATCAAGATGATGCAGGTCAGAAAGCACAAGATGCTGCAGCTAAAATGTTTAGTGCTGGTAAAGTAAAAGTTGCTAAGCTTCAAGAGAAAGATCCATGCGAAGTACTAATAAAACATGGTCCAAAGTCTCTTAATGATGCTATCTTCACTGCCCAAGTGTGGTCACCTGCAGGTATTGTAACAGGAGAAGCAGTATGGGAACAATTTAAATCAAGACAAAACGTAGAGTCTGTACCTTATCCTGACTGTATGAGTGGACTCAATGAAAAACTAAAGGGGATACGCTATGGTGAGATTACTCTGTTTACCTCTGGCACTGGTAGTGGTAAGTCTACTGTCATTAAAGAGATTGTTCTTGACCTTCTTACTAAGACAAATGATAAGGTTGGACTCATTAGTCTGGAAGAAAGTGTTGGAGATACAGCCGAAAAGTTTATCTCAATGCAACTTAAACGTAACATCATGGATCCTCCACCAACTAGTGAAGAGGAACTTAGACGCGGATACGAAGCTGTGTTCGGTGACGAGCGACTGGTTCTCTTGGATCACCAAGGCTCCGTTGGGGACTCATCTCTTATCGATAAGATCGAATACATGGCCCTTATGGGCTGCAAGTACCTCGTTCTTGACCACATCACTATCGCGGTATCAGAAGGTTCTGAAGGACTATCTGGTAACGAAGCGGTAGATAAAGTAATGTCTGACCTATTGAAAGTTGTAAAGAAACACAATGTATGGTTGGGTCTCATCTCACACCTACGCAAAGCCCAAGGGGGTAAGAGTTTTGAAGAAGGGAACATCGCATCTATCGATGATATCAAAGGCAGTGGTTCGATCAAGCAGATCTCGTTCGACATCATTGCTTTC
>Ga0075462_10000528_pt1 | contig 11859 bp, 18 predicted proteins | sample DEB08_DNA_4_FD_71487 | JGI IMG/M metagenome (GOLD analysis project Ga0075462, IMG submission 71487) | Aqueous microbial communities from the Delaware River and Bay under freshwater to marine salinity gradient to study organic matter... | ecosystem: Environmental > Aquatic > Marine > Coastal ...
ATTGGGTCTAATACAACTAACTCTAAATTTGGAATATTCTTAAGCTCTTCTAATAGCTCATGTCCTTGTTCAGTGATTCTAAGGCCCTCACGGTCTTCTCTAATAAGCGTAATAGGTTGCCCTAAGTCTGGTACCGGGACAATGTAAGAATCGTACTTAGAGTCCATACGCTTCTTGTACGGGTCTAATAGGTGAATACGTCTATTAATCTCTTGCGTATCGTCCTCGCTTGCAAGCATGCATGTATTCCCGTGCCGCTTAATCGCTTTACCTAACCAATCGCCCTCGCCGTTGCTAATCTTCAAACATAGATCAAGCATAAGGAAGCTTTTTCCAATACCGCCTACGGCGGCTAATATGCCCGGTTTACCATGTTCGATAAATCTATCGACTAACCAGGCCCTAGGCTGAGGAGAGTCTTTAAAGTTTTTCGCACTATGCGATAAAACACCTAAAGCCCGGTTATGTATTTCTTTAGCTACTTGTTCTAAACCTTCTGATTTTGCAATGTCATTAAAATCACCTTTGTTAGAGGGCAATCGAGATAGCGCATTAGGGGTTGCTGATACTATCTCTCTTGCCTTTTCCTCTCCAACATTGCTTTCATCATTATCAAAGCATATTAGAAACTGAGCTTGTGTAAATGACCTTAATTTAGTAACGGCGTTTAAACCAAAGTTAGCCGAAAAGACTACCGCCACCGGCAGCCCGCATGCTTGATGGATACTAATACCGGTAGCTAATCCCTCGCATATAACTAACTTATTTAAGGTATCTAAATCAGTAACATCAAAACCAATCGGGAAGAAGTTTCCGGACACTTCACCGCCGGATTTAAACCTTTTTGTGCCATCGGGTTTAATATATTGTAAAGATCGTATTATTTTTCTTCGTGATAACCCATTATCACTACCCTTTATGATAGAATAGATGGGAATTAAAAGCGTATCACCTTTTAATTTCAACCCATTAACTATTTTAACTTGCTTATCATCGAGGTACTTATGCCAGGTAACATCTTCCGCTTCCTTAAACTCCGCTTCTACGCTTATAGCCACGTTTTCATATTTTTCATGTTTGGCTATCTCACCCCGCTTTTTAGCATCCTCAAGCTTGTCGTAAATAGCTCGCCGCTCTAAATCTGACAAAGTGTCAATTTTTTCATAGGATGTATATTTAAACTCGGCTCCGGTACGCCAATTACCATAGACACAAACAAAATGTTCGTCTAATTGATGGTAAATATACCAACCGGATTTTTCATTGCCTTTATCGCTTCTACCGCCTAAAGAGTCTAAAACTTGACATCGTGTCAATTTTCCAGATGTATCAATGGTATTAACAGATAAACCATTGGATTGCATTTCTGACATCAAGTCATAAACACTGCCAACACTGTCAAATTTAAGTGCTTTCTCTTTAGGTTTTAATTGATTAAATGTATTACTGTAATCCATCCAAGCTCTCCGAAAGGTCTTCTATGCTTCCGTTTTGGGCTTGGAGAGTTACATATTTAATGTAATTTAAGCAAATACTAGCAGCCACGTCTTCCCAATCCTCTTTGGACCAATCGGACAAGCTATAACTTTTATTATTTTTAGCTACTTCTAATATGCGTTCTTTGCTTTTGGTAAGTGAATGCGTTACGGCTGTTTTGTTTAATGTAATCGCTGTCAACTTTCTCTCTCCTCGTTCAAATGCATGCATGTGTTTGTTAGTACAAAACGTGTATGCAGTTTCTTTTTCAGCATCTAATTTAAGTAAAGGCCCAGCCCCTAGTCCACAATATGCACAAAGACTAGGCCTATTTGCGTGTAATTTATTAAAAGGGAATATTTTCGTCTGTGATCTCAGCACTTTCCTTTACCTCTGGCGCTTTAACTGCATCCGCAACGGGACGTATGTTAGAACATGATCGAGATTTACCGGAATAGCCTAAGTCTATATCCAAATATCCGTTTTCTTTCATTACTAGATCAACATTAATTGATTTACCAAGAAATTGATCGCTGCTGCTAACTGAATTAATACCCATAGCATTACCAATAGCACTAACAACTGTTTGTGTTTTGATTAATGCGCTGTCATCGCCTTTATCAGCAAGCAAGATACCAACTTCCAACTGACTATTCTCAACTCTAAACTTGAGCTTATGCCATTGAAAGTCTTTGTAAGCATCCTTTTGGCTAACGATACCTTCATCGCAACCAACGTATTCAACATTATGTTTTCCTGGTAATACTGAATCCGGAAAGTTTTCCTTACTAAATTCAGTATTGTTTACTTGTGTATAATCAACCATTTTTTTACTCCTTATTTTTGATTATTGTTTAACCTGGGTCGTATGTATTGTAGTCTTCTAGCCATTCAACCATTTCGTCTAGCTCTCCAATAACATTTGACAACCAATGACTTACCCCTTCAATCCTATGATGGTCTTCAGGGTCCTCAGATAATTGGCGGTCTAAAATAGACCGAGCCAATTTAACTTCATCAACTAGATTCATCTTTAGCTTTTGCTTTAGACTCACTTGCTTCACCGATGATTGCTGATCTGATAACAGGCCAATCCATATCTAAGACTTCCGGTAGGTTGTATCTATTTTTTGCAACCCAAGCCGGCTTCCATGTGGTATGACATATTCTTCTTTTGCTTGTTCGTGTTTTACTAACAAGTTTCCCGTTAGAACCTTTTTCTTGTGCTACGCCTGTTTCATAGGCTGCATAAAAACAAAAGTCAACATGCTCAAGCATTAACTCACCAACTTTTTTATCAAGCTTGAGCTCCCAACGGTCATAGCTTTCTCCTTCAGGTGGCTCAAATCTTTTTACTTGTGAATGAGCTAATTGTAGGATTGTCATTTTTCTTTCATCCCTAATTCTATTTAAGAGATCAATATACTGTCTCCAAAACTTCAGAGATTCTGTAAAGCCTTTTCCGTAGCCTGCGCTCTCTATCGAGGCATAACCCATTTCTTTACATGTCTTGTCATGGCAAAGAGGCTGCAACCAATCTAAAGAATCTACAACAAGACTCTTATAATCGTGCTTTTCAGTTCTAATCTTTTCTAGGTTAGCCATAAAGTCATCCCAAGTAGTATTTTGTTCAGGCTTAATAGCATCAACTTGTATTTTTCCTAAGCCAGGCTCAGTTAACATAAAGATAGGTTTCGGCAAAGTAGAACCTAAGTGTGTTTTACCTACGCCGGGCCCGCCGTGCACAATACCAAGTGGCGGTCTTAATTCATGCTTGGTTGTTACGATATCTGCTAGTGACATTATTTGCTCTCCTTGATAATTTTAGTTTCACCTTCTAATGATTCTTTAAGTTGATTAGTAATGATTTGTAAATACAACTCACACTTCTCAATCTCTAAGTTCATCTTTGCATCCGCATCGGCTTTTTGATTTAAGAATTGTATTCTTTGATTTTCAACAAAGCCACGCTTATTGAATAATACAGATTGCTCCTCATTGAGTTCGCTTTCTTTATATTCTTTACCATCGGGACCAAAAGAAAAGGTTCTCTCCTCTTGCTCTTGCTCCACCTTCTTATTTTCTTCAGTCATTTTCTTGCTCCTTTTGGTATTCACTGAATTTTTCGCACACTGTTTTTGCATTGCATAATTTACAATGATCCCCCGGTACGAATTTAGGGGATTCTACAAGTGTGGCTTCGATTGCTGGTTTTAGCGTTTCTTCACCCCAACTTGCAAGATTATGTGCTGTAATGTCCCACGATCTTATAGGACCATCTTTGTGCCAACCTCTAGGTTGCACAATCGTTAGCTGTATGGTTTTACTCATGTCTGTGTAGCGATGCAATGCTCCAAGCCCATAAATCATCAACTGTGGATTATGTTCTACATCTATTGGAAACTTACCACTTTTTAAATCTATGACTTCCATCCGGTGATCACCAATAATAACCGCATCGGCTGTACCCCAACACTCGTCTGTAATGTGATCAATCGTAAATCTTTGTTCAATCAATAATTTACCGTTTAATTCTTCAGTTCTTTTTCTAACATAATCAACATAGATGTTTGCAGTTTCTATCATTTCTTCATCTATCTCAAAAGTATGACCGTCAATACTTTCTTCTCTACCAAGAAAATATGACTCCGGTGTCATACCATCAAGCCTATCTTTAAGTGTGACTTCAACAATGTTATGGATGGCTGTACCTACTGCGCCAGGTAAACCAATTTGGTATTCAATATCACGATTCATCATAGGTGCTGCCGAGCAAATCATGTTTGTTTTCGCCGAGCTAGGCGCAAAAAAAGCGTGTGCCATTAGTTACTTATCTGTTTGTAGTTTTCGTTTTCCCACTCTTTAACTTCTTGTTGATCATAGAGTATCTTGCCACCAATAAGATAACAGTTAGGACCGTATCCTTTTGATCGCCAGTTATTAAGTGTTCTTATAGATATTTTATATCGGCTCGCCAGTTCTTTCTGGTTCAAAAATTTATCTTCCATAGCTTCCTTGAATGTAGACAATAAGAATAATAATGCTAAAATTGCCATAACGCAACATTTTAAGGAAAAATAAAGAAGGAGTTTTTATGAGTATAGATAATATTACGCCAAAAGAATGGAACAAGGCTAGGAAAGATGTTAGTTATGACCCGGTTCTAAAGCCTGAACACTACAACAAAGGTGATGTAGAAAGTTGGGACATAATCAAACAACAAGTCGATGATTGGCCCTCCTATCTTGAAGCAAACGTACTGAAATATATTTTACGGTACAAGTGGAAGGATAGTAATTTACAAGACCTGCGTAAATGTAAGGTCTATTTAGAAAGACTCATCGAACATTACGAGGAGTTGTAACGGAGAAAATTATGAATTTTGCTGACTTTCAAGACCCATTACTTGAAAGAGCCGGGAAAAAAGCTATCTATGTAGATAGAGCACTGGTTCGTGAATTCAAAAAATTCTGTATTAGGAATAATAAAAGTTCTTCAAGTGTTGCTGAATATTTAATCAATTTAGGTATTTACACACCTGATAACGAAAAAGTATCGCTTGATATAGAAAACGTCTAACTAAGCACTCATAATTAGTTTTTGTAGGTGCTTACCGATTTTTTGTGCGTTCTCTTCCGCCCTGCATGCATGCACATGTGCATATCTTTGTGTTGTCGCAATATCCCTATGACCCAATAAATTACCAACCTCTGACAGATTAACGTTCTCCAGGGCCCAGGATGCATAGGAATGTCTTAAATCATGCAAGCGTAAGTCTTCGCAATCAGCCTCTTTTCTGATTGTATTCCATAACTTTTTAGGTGTTTTGATGCCGGTGATAGTAGAGTGTCGCTTCGGCAAGCTCCGCAAAATTTCAAGGAGCAAAGGTGTTAGATATAGATTACGATTCTCACCAAAGCGATCTGTCTTGTGCTCCCTTATTATAATCTTATTATTTTCAATGTCACTCCATTTAGCGTTAGCTATCTCTGATACCCTTGCGCCTGTAAGCAGCAATAACCATATAAAAGCTATAGAGGGCTTGTTTCTCTCTGCTTTATTCTTTTCATTTAATATATGTACGATTCTTTTTAATTCATCATTAGTCATATATCTTTTTCTTTTAGTCTCTCTATTCTTTTGAATGCCGGCTGCATGATTCTTTTCTACATAACCACGATGATAGGCAACATTTAAGATTGCATTAATAATACTTAAACAACGATTAGCCGTAATTGGTGATCGTTTAGTTATATCAAAATGTAATGATGCAATATCAGCCCTGTTTATGAGAGTTACATCTTTGTTGTGTAATTTTGATTTTATATCTTTGTTATAAAACCTCTTGATGTCATCAATCGTCTTTGCTTGTTTGGCTTCTAGTGTTTGGATATAAATATCAAAGACATCGCCAAAAGTAATAATATCTTTTTTATTTAGTGGGTCTTGGCCCTGTAATATTTTGCTTTGCGTTTCGATTGCAAGCTTGCGTGCAAGATTGATGGGTGTTGTCCCCGGTGCAATCTTTACCATCTTGCGCTTACCTTCAAAGCGATAGTAGAGATAATAATTAGTGTATTTATCTCCCTGTTTGTTAGTCCTTGTTATCTTTTTTAGTGCACGAATCTGCGTGTCGCTTGTTGTTAAATACATCTTTGCTCCTTGTATTTTTTTGTTTATTGAATATCCGATCAAAGTTTTCATCAAACTTAGATTTATTGTACGGTCTTGGTTTATCTCCCTTGCCTGTCATTCCTTCTCCTTTTTTTCTTTGGGTAGGTAAACCATGACAAAGCTATCACAGTTTGGACAACTAAGATTCGTTTCCATCATGTAGTCCGAATCTTCATGTTCGATATCGTGATCGCCACCCCATATTAATTTAGTATTGCAATGCCAACAGTTCATTCGTCTTGCTCCTTTCTTGGTGGGTTGATCATTTCTATATGAAATTTATTTTCTCTCATTGCTTTTTGTATAATTTTTAGTTGCTCATTAAAATTTTCACTCATAATGTCTTTATCTGTATAAACCACAAGCTTTAATGTTTGCTTGTGTTTCATCATTTGGGTAATTGTTCCGGATCAAACCATCCGCATGGGTAATTAACCATGATTATGCTCCTGGAGGTGGTGTGTCATTAAAAATCGACCACAATAAAAAACTTGCAAGTATTATTAAAACAATATCTAACATTTTGCTCCTATCTAATATCTATCTTCAAAAATAAGTATTGAAATTATCGTAGCTGCTACTGAAGAGAATATCAGTATAAGGGAGGACAGTAGCAACCACGATAAAACTTCAAAAACTAAATGCACGACCTTTGCACTACTTTTGGTTTTTTTCTTTTGTCGTGAAAATCCATAACTATTTTACCATCATCATAGTACAAAAGATCAAAGTCATCGCCAGCTATATGATGCCGAGCCGGTAACTTAGACCTTTTTTGAAATAATTGGAATTTTCTTTCTTCTACTGCTTTTCTATTTTCTGGATATGCCATCGTTACTCCTTATGTATAAACATGTAAAAAGATGAAAACATAAGAAAATTAAACCATATGTTTTTAGAGAATGCAAATTAGTTTTGAATAATGTCTAAAATGTTTTTGATGGGGTCGTTATTTTTAATGTGTTCATCGGCTATGGTTAGCTGATTTTGGTCTATGGGTTTTATAAAAACTGCGTTTCTATATTTAAGAGAAACCAAGGCAAATATATCTACTGCTTGCTCTTGATAATCCCTTTGTTTTGTATGAGAGCCTCTCCGCATATCGAATCGCCAATTAACTCTACCTTTATTTATTTTGGATGATGTTTTAACTTGGACCTTATAGAGTTTATTTTCGTATTCAAAAATTAAATCTGCCTCTGCGCTATGAGGGACTATTAGGACTGTATCGGAAACTTGAGAAAGAAGTGCTGCTGCGAGATATTCACCTGATCGACCAACTCTTTCAGTGGCCCTTGGCATAATTCTATTCTTCTTGTATACCCAATCTTGCGTTTAAGTCAGCGATTGTATCGCCTTCAAATACTCTGCCACCAAGAATACCTATTTCAGTTCCTATTAACCTTGGTGCTGCTAGTGTTCTTGCAACTTCGGTTCCGGCTTTTGGTATATATTTTTTAACAATGCCCTGGAAGGTTCCTTTATCTTCGATTTCTTTTGCAATCTTTCTTAGTGCTTGCGGGTTTGTTGTTGTTAATATTCTAGCAAGTTCTTTTGCTGCTGATTCTTGAGCTTCTCTTGCAAGCTCTGGATAATCAGCCTTGATAACACTAAACATCAATCCAACTGGGCTAAGGTTTTGTACGTCACCTGGCTCAACCAGACCTTTAAGAACACTTACTGCTTCCTGTCTTGAGGCTGTAGCACTATTGCCAACAACAATAGATGAAGTAGTTTTTAATTCTATTTCATCCTGAAGATTTTCCATAAATTTATTAAATTTCTTTTGCCCTCTTGCATCTTGTGGGAAAGTTAATCTTAATAATTTTCTTGATGTTTCGTTGCGTATAAGTCTTTGTGCTAAATTTGCACCGGTGCCTCTTTGAGGATCATATACAGCATCTTCTAATTTTTTCATTAAGTTATTAAGAACTCCGGTTCTAAAAGCTTCTATTTCTGATTTTGACATTTTAGCTAAGTCATCGGCTAAAAAATCTACATCTAATTTTCCATAAGTATCAAACTTCATGCCGTTATCTAGTGCATCCATTATGGATGCTTTGTCGGCCCACTGATCTCTTGCTTTTTTATATGCTGGATTTGAAGAATCTATAATATCAACAAACTTAGTTTTGTTATCTCTTAAGGTTCTAAGCTGTGTTGGACCTATTCCAGAAAGAGGATTTTTGCCGGTATATATTTGTTCATCCAAAGCAAGCTTTATCCAATGCATTAATTTTGTATCTACGGATGTAATTAAATCACCTTTTGCAGTATACATTTTGCCGTTTTTAAGATTAATCCTTGGTAATTTTACCCCTTGATCAGCAGCTAGTTTATAAGCTCTCTGAAAAGCCGTTTGTAAACTTGGTCTCTCCAACAAATTAACCAAGGCTGCATCTATAGGAACTGATTTTTTAAATGCTAGTCCATATAATCTATCGCCGCCTTCTTTTCTTGCAACCTCAAGAGCTTTATAAGTATCAAAATATGATGCTTTATTACCAAAGGCTTCTTGTAAATCACTGGTTATTCTTGAAAGCATGCCTTTATTTCTTTCAAATAAAAACTTTTGTGCTTCATTTTTTCCTGGACCGGGAAGTACATTAACCGCATCTAAAATACCTCTTGTATTTGGGCCCATGTCAGCAAGAGAATATGGTTTGCCCTGTCTATCTAAGATAAACTTAAGTGCGCTACCAATATCTGTTGAGTCAAATTCAAGCGCTTCTTTAACTAATTTTCTTGCAGCTTCTTTGCCAAGCTTTTCTGGTGTCTTAAAAGACTCTTTTATATTTTTTCCAAATCTTGCAAGTGCTCTTGTCCCTAAAGCCAGTCCTGCTCCGGCAATACCACCGCCAACTCCGTATGCGGCGCCAGTTATAGCTCTATCCAAGGGCCCGCCCTCGCCCTCTCCAACACCATATACACCAGATGCTACGCCAGACTCAAGCATAGCTCGACCTATTCCTTGTTGTGCTACTGGTCCTGGTTTTATTAAGCCTCTTGTCGCTATGGTTGTTCCAATAGCGCCTGCTGTTTCTGCTGCTAAAGATCGTCCAGGAAATTTTTCTTCGTAATATTTTTGACTAGCTTTCTCAAGTTTGACTGCTTGATCTCTTGTTAAATCTGGATCAAGTGGGCCTCTTATATTTCCTATGGCTTCGTCTGAAAAGGAATAAGTTAATCCCTTGACTGCTGAAGCTGCTGGACCTTCAAGAACAGGTGATTTCCAACTATTCTCGTCTTTAGTATCACCACCAATATAAAGCTTTGGCCCTACCGGTGTTTCATAAATTTGCCCGACTTCATATTTCATCTATATCAGCCTGTTGGTTGTTGAAATGCTGGTGGTAAATCTTCTTCTTCTGCAACAAATCCTTCTTCTGTACCAGTTGCAGCACCTTGTTCTTTTAATAAATTAAAGTATGCAGATTTAAGGTTTGTTATATCATACAACTCTGGTCTATTTTGTTTGTGTTCTTGAAATGCAATATCTCTTTGTACTTGGTTTGCAAACCTATTATTTGGATTTGACCAAAATTGCCTATCAAATGTAGCTTCATCTAAAGCCCTGTTTGAGGAAAGTTTAAGAACCTCAATTAATATTTTGTTAGCTTTTTCAGTTTTTTCCAATCCAGGAGCAGTATCTACCACAAACTGTAAATCCCTATCTGTTGGGTTTTGACCTAAATTTTTAATCAATGGTGCAACCAAAGAGTTTGTTAGAGCTTTAAATGTTTGTTTTTGAGTTATATCTTTTCCTGCAAGCTCCTCACCAAAAATAAAACCTCCAAGCTCACTAGCTGTTTGTTTAAATCCCTCTCCGAAACCTGTATTTACGCCTGCATCTAATAAAGTATCTAGCTGATTTAATTTAGTAAGTGTTTCAGAAGCAGTAACGCCGGCTGCTTGTTTTTCTTCATATTGTTTAGCAACCATTTCTCTAAAAGGGTCTACTTCTTGTCTTTGTGTCTGTGTTCGTTTTTGTTGAAGAAACTCAGCATACTCTTCGGCTGTTGGAGTTGGGTCTGAATATTCGTATTCTCTAACACTTGTTGGTCTTGTATCTTTAACTGTAGCCTGTCTTTGTCTTTGTCTTTCTAATTCAAGCTGCATTCTTGCTGGATCACCAGATATTCCTGCTGAAATTGATCTAAGTCTATCTGCTAATGCTCTTAATCCAATATTTCTAGCAGCCCTTCTTTCTGCTGTAGTTTTAAGAGCCGATGGATCAATGCCGCCCATTCTTATCAAATTACTCTGAACAGTTCCACCAAGTCTTTCTCTCCTGGTTGGTTGTCTTAATCCCAATTGTCCAGTTGCGGGAGAAGTCGGGGGAACGTATGAAAGATTTAAAGGTTCAAAATCAAATTGTGTTGCCATTTATACTCCTATACGTTAAATATTGTTGAGCCTAGACTGTATAAATCTAGTGCTCCAGAAGCTCTTTCTAGTGGTGTTGCTGACCCTCTTTGAGTTACAGTTTGTTGTGTTGGTTGACCAAATACAGCACCTGATAATAAACCAAATTGCTGTTGTGGATAAGCCAAGGCTCTTTGGAATTCTTGATAAGGAATACCAAGTGCTTGTTGTTGTAGAGCTCTTTGCATGCCGCCAATATCTAATAGGCCGCCAAGTCTTCTTGTTTGTTCAGCTTGGATATCTCCAAGTGCTGCGCCTCTAAGCTGGCGTGCACGCAATTCTAATTCAGGTCTAGCTAATGCTAGTTGTTGTTGTCTTGCGATGTCTGATTCAGCCGCTCTTAATGCTTGACCAAATCCTGCTTCTCTTTGTGCAGCAGAAGTTCTAGCCATTTGTTCAATAAATGGTCTTTGTGATTCTGCTTCCAAGATAGCTGATCTTGAGCCGCCAAATGCACCAGCACCGATAGCTCTTTCTTGTGATAAACCTCTAGCAATATCGGCTTGTCGTTGTATATCAGCCATAGTTTGATCTATAACTTGTTGTTGATAAGGTGATTGATAGGCTGCAATGTTTACATCTAAAAGACCAGGTATTGCACCGATCTGGGGTGCTGGCTGTTGAGCGATTTCTCGCATGCCGGTGATTGGGTCAAACTCCATTCCTGTTTCAAATAAACCTCTTTGAGCTTGGAATGCTCTAAGTTCGTCTGGAGAAAACCCTGCAACTCTTGGTCCGGTATAAGGTACGAAAGGTTGAGCAGCAATACCTTGTGCTCTTCCATACAAATCCTCGTACATTGCTTGTTGTCCTGGGTCTGTTGTTGTGGCAGTTGTTTGTTTTGAACCTCCTGATTTTCCAAGTAAGGCTGAACCAACTCCAAGTGCTATTTGTCCCACGCTCATATAAATTACCTACAATTCCTTTTTAATTAAATATTGCTTTTCAAAGCCTAAATGTTTTAGTTTTCTAAACCATCCTTTTCGACCACCGCCATATAATCTCTTACATCCTGCGGCTTTTGCAAATGCCTCTATAGATGGCAACATTTCTTCTAATTCTTTGTAATCTCCACCACAAAATAACAAGTTTAATGCTGTATTCTGTGGGAATACTACAAACTCTGTGACCATTGCAGACCTTTCTGCGGGCCACAAATGGAATAATCCATGCCTTATTTTATCTTCAATATCGTCTAATGTATAGGAATCTTGGTGTTTGATAGCCTTTGCAATCCAATGTTTACAGCGATTCCATTCAATCTCCCAAGCATCTTTCTTGGGA
>Ga0075462_10000550_pt1 | contig 11549 bp, 11 predicted proteins | sample DEB08_DNA_4_FD_71487 | JGI IMG/M metagenome (GOLD analysis project Ga0075462, IMG submission 71487) | Aqueous microbial communities from the Delaware River and Bay under freshwater to marine salinity gradient to study organic matter... | ecosystem: Environmental > Aquatic > Marine > Coastal ...
TCTCGACGCCGATTGGATCGTCAATGATGCAGGTGATGGTAGTCTCAACAACTGGTCTATCGTCACCACCGCTGCCTATCAGTGCATGGATGACTTTGAAGGGTTTGCACAGTGGGAAATCGGTGACTACGATGGTAGTCTCAACCTCCTCACCGTAGGTGGTAACTACGATCTTGCTCACGGACTTGTCTGGACTAATACCTTTGGGTATGCTCTTGAGAGTCTTGGTAGCAACTTCGTAACTGATAATACTGGATGGCGTGCTGGTTCCTCATCGGGACAGTTCGTTGTTCGTAGTGGTATTACACTTAGTTTCTGATTTTTTTAGAAAGGAAATAAAAATGACTAATAAAGAAACATGTTCGGCTAAAAGTTGCTGCCCCTGTGGGTGGCTTGGTAAACGAGTCCTCGGACTTCCCCTCTGCACTTGGGTGCTGCTTTTCGCAGTCCTCCCCTTCACCGCTCGCGGCGTTGCTTGGAGTGCAAGAACCGTTACAGGAATCTGGGACGGTGGTGCTAAGATCGTAGAGCGTGGTGATCGTCCAATGCGTGAAGATCGTCCTGCTCGTCGTGAACGCGCCGCAGACTGATATAGTTTTATATTTGAGATGACCTCCGCAGGGAGGGGAGGTAAGACTCCCCTCCCTGTTTTTTTATAAATACTATGACTGGGAGTATGTGAATAGTATGGCAAAAAGTCCACGAAAAAGAATCACACAATCGATTGATCTGAGACCTGATAGTAGTCAGGTTATTGGGCAGGGTGTCATTCCTGCTGGGCCTGGCGATCTTCCCCTTGTCGTTGGTTCTGGTAGCATTACGTCATTAACTACTAATCCTATCTCGCCGGCGATAAACTCAAACTTTACTGTTACATTTACTATCTCGGGTACATTTAGCGATGGTATTCTCGCACAATACAAATATGTCAGAGCAAATGGAACTGAAACTGAATGGACAAATATTATTTCGACGACAAGTAACTCTGCTACATTTACATTGGCATCTGGTCTTGTCTCTGGTTCTGCTTCTGTTTCAATTCAGACTTTTCAAAAGAACATATTAGTTGATGTAAAAACACTAGCGTTTAATATCATAGGTGAGGAGTCACTGGTTCCTTTCCTATATACAGATTCGTATGGCGGCGGATCAATGCAATCTATACCTTGGCATGGAGGTAGTGGATCAAACTATCCTGCTGGTGGTATTAGTTTTCAGGATGATAGTATCATCAGCGGTGATGAAAATAACAACATCAACAGATCGTTCTTCAATGCAGGAACTCCATTTGACACTGTATCAAGAAGAACATCCACCACTAGAACACTAGAGGATGATGGTATCACTTGGGAGGGAGAGAAAACGGCTATAGAAAAAGCAACAATCTTTGCCTCTGAATCTTACGACGGTGTTCAGTTTCTAATCAATTCATATTTTGAACCTGCGTATGTTATGGGGTTTAGGAAGTTTATGTATTGGACCCCTGCGGGTAACTTAAAAGCAACAATTGATATACTTCCTAGTAACTCTGTAGATTTTGATATGAATGGTGGAGCAACTTATTGGTTTAATCAATCTGGAAGTATGCAAGCCGATGTTTTTAGTCAGGCATCAGGTATGCTTCCAAGTGCTAGTTGGTCTGCACTTGGACCTTCTGGATCAATGGCACCAGATGGAACTACACTTGGACTAAACGATGCATGGTCTAGAGAAATGTCAGAAATAGGATTTTATGATCCAATCACAACTGGTTATTCTAGACCGTGGACAACTAACGGATTCCCTGAAGGATGGTCTAACCAAGGCGGAAGAATGCTGTCTGATTGGAATAACGAAGGTGCTACTGCCCATAAAGCAAAAGAAGGACAAGAAAGAAACAGACAATATTCATGGCAAACTTACTTCAAAACATGGGTCGATAGTAAAGCGGAAATAGGTGATCCCGTTAAGTGTGTGATGTATGTTGGAGGAAAAGTACCATATAAAACTATTTCGGCTGCCGACGCTGGAGAAACAACAGATATTGACTGGGGTAATTTAGCGTTTGTTGATTTTAGTGGTTATCAGCAGGTGGATGGTAATGGCGGTTGGCAAATCCAAGGTGGAACTGCACCGGGAACTAGTGACGTTGCTGTTCCAGTTTCTAGAACTTCTTCCAATGCAACATCACCATTTAACAAGGCCAGAGAACCCCGCGTCGGTGCCACAACAAATGCTGAAATATGGACGGCAACTGGAGATAAGTATTTTTGGGATACTCAGATTGCTGGTTGGACTGCTTGTGGTATAGAGGGTTTCTGGATTGACTCATCAAGTGACTTACCAGCATCAAACCCTGGCTTTCTTCAGTACCTAAAGAATCGTGATTTGATTTTTGGTAGTGAAGCATGGCCTATGGTCCAAAGTGTTTCTGCTACGGGATTTAATAGATATTTTCCTCGTTCGTATATTGGAGAACTGGACTATCTAACTATATGTGATAATGGAATAGGTGCGTTTGAAACTAGAGGGTGGCAGAACTTTAACTGGACACTAGGAAAGCAATATCATCCACGCCCTGATCTTGGGGGTATTCCTGGCGATGGTATAACTCCAACAGGTTCCGACCTTGTTACGATTAGCGAAGCAACGCCAGGAAGTGGTCCCGAACAAACATTAGTTTACGAAGATGGTACTTCTTATGATATAACTAAAAAACCAACCCTTTATGTAAAGATTGTATTTGGTGATGGTGGGACATCGACCACTTCGGGTTGGAATGCCTCCTTCAGATTGAAGGATCCTGTGACTGGACAAAACATAAGAAGGACAAGTGATTTCTTTACTACACCCGTTACGTTTGAATCAGACACTGCAACAGTGAGTACGAGTGACGCTGATTTCTTTGATGAGATACCACGACACTATAATGAACTTCTTATGAAGAATGACTTAGATAAGATGATTGATTATGGTTACATTCCTTCTTTCACTTTAGGTTACAATACTATTGATGGACAGGGACAAGGTAGAGTATATCGAGATACAGGATCTACGAGAGATCAATTGAGTCTAAAAACTAGACTACAGAAATATGTAAATGCAAGACTCGCTGGATATTCCGCAACTGACACAGAAGCAACTCAATGGTTGTATCTGGATCTATATAATGATGATGGAAGTTTAATCACAAATAGTGAAGTTGTTATTCAATCATTCACTATTACAGCAGATCCAGTTGGTGTTGATGGAGGTGGTGTGACTGGGAGTTTCACTCTAAACTACTATGAAGGTGTTACAGCCAATATTGATTGGCGAGTTTACTTCAAAGAGGATTCATAAATGGTATGGGTATTTGGTTACGACTATAATGGTCAAAGTGGTGAGTATTGGAATGAACTCTATACCTATGATAAGGCGTGGAATGATTCTTCTACATCTGACACACAAAAGATCACTGGGATCAACACAAACAACTATTGGATTCAACGATATGGAGTAGACTTTGCTCCGTATCGTGCTATGGGATGGCACGATGACGAATGGAGAAGACCAAACCAACTTCGTAGTGGTGGAACACCTGTAGGAGAAGACGATTCAAGTCCTATGGAATATACCAATGGTAGTCATCCAAGATATTTTTATCTTGGTAACAGGTACGTTGGGGTTTGTAAACACTGCGTGGCAGCAGTTGGATTGAAAACAGGAAAAGCAGTTTTTGTATCTGCGACTGGAGCAACACTCGAATATGATATTCAAGATTGGGTGAGTTCTAATGATAGTAAAAATACTGGGAATATTACACAAAGTTCTGCCTCTCAGGTTTACTACAGGTCAGATGGAACAACTGGGACTGACTGGAGTGAAGATGAGCAGAGTTTTTGGCGTGACTGTCGTGTATTTAGATTAACCACAGATCCTAGTGATGATGGTATCCCCTCTATCAAGAAATATGTTAGAGGGGAATCCGTGCCAAATACAGATCCCAATCATGACTGGGGTCGAGCCGCACTCACAAACTATAACATTTTAAGAATATCAGGTTTGGGTGTCGCAATACCATTCTATGATGGAAAAATCACAGGATTTGGATTTGGTGGTCCTGTTGGTGGATTTGGACCTGCGCAGGTTTGGAGCGGAGATTCTGGAACAATGCAGTTTGTGATGAATCCAAATACAGGTGAGTGGTTTACTTCACAAACCTCCGCATCCATGTCTATTCCTGATCTTAGTAATACACTAAGAATATGGACGGGAGACACAGAATATGAAACATTGGCTCCATTTACAAAACCAACAGATCACTACTATAGATTAGAAAATCCAGCGGGTCTTGGATCTACTGGAGCAACATATACATTAGACCTTCCTATGATCAATGGTGTATCTGCCGCAGGTAATCTTACTGCCGTTAGTTCAGGAAATACTGCAACTTCTCTTTTCGAGATAGAAGCAGTAGTATCAGAAGATGTAACGCCGATTAAACTAGATGAGGGACAAGATTTTATCGTGAGGCATTCTAATTTTGGTATACCCGATTCTTACGATTTATGGATTCCTTATGCTAGCGACGTTTATTCTACTGATCGAGAAATTTTCTTAAGAATCGTAGATCCCAATAATGATGGATCAAATAACTTTACATTTACTGGGGCATCTGAAGTAATACCAAAATATGGATTTCTTACTTTTATAACTGATGATGGTGAAGTAGTCGCGGAGAAAACAAATACAATATTCCCATTCGGTAGTATACCGACACAGATTGGTGTAACAGCGTCATCTATGAGTGATTTCATTGGAACCACATTAACAGCCAATCTGGGAGTTTTTGATTTAACAGGACAAGATAGTATAAGTCACGAGATTTTTGTTCGTGGATTTACTAGTGCTACAGGTCCCGGTTTTACTTATGATAGAAGTACTAATAGTCTTAAAATGCCAGTAACATCAGGAACTCAGTTTACAGAGTTTAATACATTCCCATTTGGCACAAACTTTGAAGCACAATGGGATCAAGATGGTGGTCACCTCTTACGTCAGTTTGTTGTTGGTGATGAGTGGGTGTTACCCTCGATCGAGGAACGCGATGGACAAACTTTTGATGTGAGTGTAAATAATAGAAGTATAGTTACTTGGAATGACAGCGATGGATGGGTAACTCTAGGCCCTACATTAGACCGAGTTCTTGAAGGTATAACTTACCAAGCCAGACCTTCATAAATACTTGTATGAAGATTATAGCAGGTATAGATTATTCTCTCACATGTCCAGCCATTTGTGTTTTCGCCTCTTACAACGACGACGATGACTTTTCTTTCGGAGGTTGTAGTTTCTACTACCTTACTGAAGTCAAACGTCATGCAAAAACATACAGGTCTAATATATTTGGACAGGGTTTCATTGACTGGGACACTCAAGAGCAACGCTACGAATCTATTGCAGACTGGGCGGAAGAGAAGACTCTTGCCTGTGATCAGATTGCCCTAGAAGGTTATGCCTTCAATGCGACTGGTAGAGTTTTCCACATTGCAGAAAACACAGGCGTTCTGAAGTATAAGTTGTGGAAGGCAGGAAAACCTCTCGAAGTCGTACCACCCACTACAGTAAAGAAACTTGCCACTGGAAAGGGTAACGCCTCGAAAGATGATATGTATAAATCTTTCTTCATGGAGACTGGTGTTGACATACAGAGGTTGATGACGCCAAACAAGAAGGCGATTGGATCGCCTGTTGGTGACATTGTAGATTCATACTACATTTGCAAGCATCTATTCAGAACTATCGGTGCGACGGTTTGACCACCACCAGATACCAGCAGCACCTGCCATCAAAAGCACCCAACTAGTGAAGCCGATCACGGGATACCATGACTCTCGTTGCTCTATTACCTCTGGAGCGGGGACAGGCACCCTTGATTTGTCGTCATTTGCACCCAAAAGTACCTGATCTCCAGCACATCCCGTGAGAGGGACGAGAACCCCCCATAGAGCGATTTGTATAGTAAAATGGTGTAACATTCGTCTGATCATAACTTAACCCCTAAATAAATGCTATCTAACCCTCGCGGACGCTTGTCCGAAGTAAAAACCAACGATTGTGACGAGAATCTGCCTGTTTTCTGTTGTGAACAGATAACCGTTGATCGTCTGGAACGAGATGTAGGTGTTTTTGCCGAACAGTCCAAAGAAGTCAAGGGGTGCGTAGCGTTGTTCTTCGAGTTCAACTACTGTTGGTATGGAAAAGAAAGGTAGAACGAATGGGGCGATGATCGTCCCAAATAGTATGCACAAGACGATAGTCCGCCTGACGACCTTTCCTGCCTCCAGCGGGACTCGCTTGACTGCGGCATCAGCGACTTCTTTCTTCTTGTCGATGAGTTGGATTGTTCTCTCGAATCTTTCTTTTTCATCTTGGCGTTTCTCTGCAAGGCTCTTGAAGATAAAGCCCGCTATACTGCCGCCAACGAGTGAAAGAAACTCGGTGGTTAAAAAGGATTCCAACATAATCAATCCTCCTGAATATCAACATTTCTAAATACGCACATTTCACCAGTCATCTTATTCTTGATTATGGCTTCTCCGAACTTTTGAATACGTCTCTTTAGTTCGGCATGTTCGATGTCTTCTACGTTTACTTTGTTAGACCATCTCTCATACTTCTTGCGTCCATTGACACAGTTGTAGTAATCTTGGTTGTCCATCTCATAAACATTCTTACCCATGAATGTATCACGACTCTCTCCGAGTTTGGTGCCTACGATCTTGGGGTTGTCTCTTCTCATCATAGTAGACTTAGATGGAGCAGTGCCATATGTCTCACCCTCGATACCCTTCATCATAGGCTTACTATAACCTTTGATGGTGGGTGATGGGTTAGGTGCCTCTGCACCACCGATGTTTCCACCAGCAGAGTTCATTGCAATCTCATCGAGGTCAATCTGTGATACGATAGTTTCGTTGAGTCTATACATTGGAACACCCATGAACGAACCAACTGGCTCTAGTTCTAGGTCTTCGATGATATACTTATCGTTATTGAAATCCATAGAGAGGATCTCTTCTACGATCGCAGGGTTTGTGGATCTGAAGTATTCAGTTAGAACTTCTTCGATGACATCACCATCGGCGCCGATGTATTCGGCTTGTTCTCTGATAAGGTATAGAGCAGTTGCAAACGTACCAAGTTTACTTCTGACTAGAGGAACCTTCATTAAGATTTTTTTGATGTTCCAGACAAGACGAGTGAAGATGTTACTGGCTTTCTTCTCTTCGCCTGTCTTCAGATCACCCTGCTTCTTTAGGTAGTTACCATCTTTGTCAATGATACCTAACTTGAACGCATCGGTTTTATCAAAGGGTTTGATTAGGAGGCGAATGAATTGGTAGATGACGAATGCGTTTACTAGTCTGTTCATTTCAACTTTCTCTCAGAGTCTTTAGGATCAATCCATCAAGAGGGATATTTTCTATAGACGGAACTTCTGGTACGCTGTTTGGTAGATAGTTGAGGAACACCAGAAACGTTTTCAAGTACGAGTGTAGATGCGGTTCTACCTTCAGAAAGAGCATTCGAGAAGTTCCAGTCGGAGTGAAAATATTTCCCAGAATGATTATGTGATTTAGTATCAATCTATCCTTGAGACTTCCCTTCGTATGATATCTACCCAATAACCTTTTGATATACTTGATACGGTTTAGATCCTCATAGAACTCAGATAGTTCCGTACACTGAGGATTCTCGTACATCTTCATTGCATACATCATAAAATTATTATCATCAAGTAAAGGGAAATTCATAATATTAAAAAGTTTTTACCTTATCAACGCTTGCTTCCAAACTTAGTTCTCTTGCCAGTTACGGCTCTTGATCCTGCTGTGTCAGCAACATCGTGTGCTTTGTCTGACTTCTTCATTTCAGGCTTGTTTGCGTTTTCGGGTTTATCGGCATCATACTTGTCCATCGCCTTATCGTAGTAGTCTTGTCCTCTGGTGGTGTTCTTCTTTTCTCTTGCTCGCTGAACATCACCGATTCTTTTTGCACCACGACCGCTGCGTCTTTGTTGAATCCGATCAACCTTGTTCCTGATCTTATCGATGACACCTTCGTCGGTCTCTTCGACTTCTTCGTTCCTAGATGCCATTGCTTTCTTGATGGCCTTATCCCTAGAACCCTTCCACTCGTCAGTTCCAGACTCGACCTTACCGTCGCCGTCGTAGTCCTTTTCTGCTTTGGCTTCTTCTACCTCAACCTCTTCTGAAGTCTCGGAGATGGTGGGAACAACCTTACCTTCCATCTTGTAAAGACCAGCAGCGTCGATAGTCATCTCTAGGTTGAGAGTAAGTCCATGACCGATTGACTTCTCAAGACCATCTTCGTTGTCGAACTCGTCGAATGGAGTTGTGTCACTCTTGCCGAAGATACCACCGAAGCGGGTCAACTTGAGGTTCATTGTACCCTCAGTGACAGCATTCTTGTTTGAGAAATCAAAGTCAAGACCGACCTGATTCAACTTCTGACGAAGACCGAAAATGGTTTGCTTGGGGTCGAGACATGCTTCCTTTAGATAGTTGTGAATAAAGGCATTTATTCTTGTAATCATGGCAGCGTTCTCGACACGGAATGTACCGAAGTCACTCTGTGCAGATCTTAGGACGCCAGAGGCACCCCCGACTTGTACGTCGTATTCACTCTCTAATAGGCTAAGCAGTTCTTTGTATCGCATTGGATTGTTCCTTAAATTAACCTTAGTATGTATATCGTAGACATTTTCGAGGTTTTTATAAATAGAGTGGTTCTTGATACTTTAATGGGGGGTATTCTCCCACCCATGAGTGATAGGATATTATAAATATTTTCACATGAGGAGGATTGAAATGACCGAGGCTCGAAAAAGTAGTTGGGCAGTGATTGGGTCATTAACAGCATGGTTACTTACATTTGCAACATTGATTTGGAATGTAGCAGTCAAAGATGCTAATTATTCTTCTAGAATTTCTGCGATTGAGTCGGACATCAAAGAATTGGATACAAGATTAGATGAAGCAGATGTTATTAGGTTAAACATCGCAACTGATCTAGCGGGTATCAAGACAGATCTAACTTGGATTCGTTATCAGATTGAAAAGATGGCCGTTACGGATTGAGATTGAAATCCAGCCCAAAAGATAAACCCCACTCGCAAGAGGGGGTTTATTTTTTTAGTCTATGAATTTTATTACTCGTTCTAGCAGCGGTTTGTCTTCGGTTATACTATACATCTTCTCGAAGATAGAAAATTCTTCATAGTCAAACCAGTATGACTCTGTGTCTTCGCTCAAGCCCATACCACTGCGGAGGTCATTGTATAGTTTCTTCTGGTCTTTTTCGGAGATTGACTTGGGCATTCCAACTTGGAAGGCGTCGAAGTCTCCAGCAGCCACAATCTTACGAAGTTTAGAGGCGGACATACCAGAGACATCACTAGCATCGGGATCTCTAGTTCCTGCGGAAACCACCTCAAAGAACTCAATACCATAATCGTCAACATATGGTAGAACAGCCTTTTTGAATCCTTCAACCTGATCTGATCCGACAACCATACGCAGGTGTGTAAACCCATTGTCTGACAAGTATTCAAGGGCGCCATGAACGTCACGGATTTTGGCATCACTAATAACCTTTATTCTCTTACCGAACATCTTGCGAAGGTATGTTGCCTTCTTGCGGTAGTTCAGGGGATTCTTTTTCGGATCAGTTGACTGCGAAGTAAACAGGAAAGAATTTCTTCCTCCTGCTTTACGAACAGCCTCCACTACCAGTTCATGACCGATGTGGGGTGGGTTCATACGTCCGAATGTGAATGCTGCTTTTTTCATATTATTATGTATAAAAGATAGGAGGGGGATTCCCCCTCCTATGATCCGTACTTCTGTATATTGCACTCTTTGTTTATTTTAAGAGCGACCTCCGTAGAAATACGGATCATTATGATCAGTCGATCTTAGTGGGAGTGGGTTTATTCCAAGGGAAATACCTACTAACCCAAGACCATAGCGGCACACCAACTGCTGCGCCGGCTACGAATAGCAAAATGCTATAAAAGACCGTTCCTAATGCTGATTGTAATGCTTCCATCTCATACTTCCTTTCGATAACAAGTATAATTCTTATGATGCTTTCTTTCACCCTTGGCTACACCATACAACGCACTCTTATTTAGGTTATATTTCCTACAATATCCCTGAAAATTCTCAGGAATAGTTTCATTTCCTTCTGGGTCAACTACGACATAAACCACCTTTGGTTCGTTTACTTTCTCTTCGGTTTCTTTCCACACCCATTGCTGTCTTTCATTGCGATAGAAACTACCGCCATGTTCTTTCATAAACAACTCACGAAACCCACGGGGATTTGTGCCGTCGTTACAAAGCACCCAAGTGCGGGTATTGACGAGGTTAACATCTTCTTTATTCATTATTTACCCTTTATCCAGTTTTTATCAATCGTCATGTTTGCTCTAGAGAACTGAAGACGATCGACTAATTTAATTACATTTCCTAAATGATCACTCGCTACAAATCCCTCTTCGCCAGTAACTTCAAAGCCGTCTGGTCGCTTGAGGAATGTTTTATAACTCTTGATTCCCTCCAGTTTACCAATCAAGAGTAGGGTTGCCTTATTTAGCACTGCGTGTAGTTTAAAGATCCCATCCATGCTTTTCTTGTTACGTTGGATGGTAGCGATTAGTTGCTTGCCCTGTGCTATCTTGTTCTTCTGGTTTGCTTCCCGCTTGAGTTTCGCTGCTTCTGTTTCGTATCGCTCTTTGATCATCGCAACGAAGTCTGTAGTTCGCATGGTGAGGTCACCAGCCTTGACCGTAGAGTTGGCGTAGATGTTGAGGAGTGCGACGATCTTGTTCTCGCCGGCGAGCCAGTTCAGTCCAGTCTTATTAGCGTCTGCGAGTTGTCGTGCTTTGGTAACCTCTCGGGTCACAACCTTCATCTCACCAGCAGTGAACGTGACTCTACCACTCTGATCAAAGTATGTGGCATCTTCGACGAGAACCTTGCTGCTCTTCTTGAAACTCTTCTTGGTAACATTGAACGATGACTTCATGCTCGCCATGTCCTTACCAGTATACTTGGTGTGGAATGCGATACCCATGCTGGATCTAGCAATTTTCTTTGCCATATCAGAGTCGGATGGGATAGCATAGGTGATCGTGTTTGGTGTGAACGCAATGAACGACTCACCATTAATCTCTCGTTTCTCTAGGTCGCTCTTGGTGAAGAGCATGTCACCCTGATAGATACCACCCACCACGACGCTCTTGAGATCCTTGAGAGCAACCTTAAGTTTCTCTACGAGGCCAGGAGCGTGTCCGTGGTTGCGGGTGATATCTGCGTTCGTATAGTTGATCTTGGGTGTGCCTTTGTTGAAGACACTCTTGGTTCCTACGAAGAACTTGTCGTTCTCTGGGTTGATCCCCACGAACACTGCGGGTGCGCCGTCCCACTTGCGTGTGACGTTGAGTTTAGACTTGGAGTTTCCTTCCAGCATGGTAGCCACGCTCTCAATGAAGTTCACAG
>Ga0075462_10000556_pt1 | contig 11520 bp, 17 predicted proteins | sample DEB08_DNA_4_FD_71487 | JGI IMG/M metagenome (GOLD analysis project Ga0075462, IMG submission 71487) | Aqueous microbial communities from the Delaware River and Bay under freshwater to marine salinity gradient to study organic matter... | ecosystem: Environmental > Aquatic > Marine > Coastal ...
ACATTTCTTGAAAAGGGAGAAAAGTATCATCATTCTTATGAATTTAGAATAGGAAAATGTGATATAGTGGATATGGAACTTTACGGAATAGCATGTGCTTGTTTAGATGCAGGTAAGTTCTTAAGGTCCTATAAATGGATTAGTGATGATGGTGATATGGATTCATGGGAGGAAAATGCCAAGTTAGGTTTTGATAAGTTTAAGATAGTACTAAAGGAGTATCTAGATGATATCGAAAAATACCACAAAAAAATAGGAAGAGAATAAAATAGTTCATATATTATAGTTATGGTTAGAACAGCAGAAGTAGTTACACCCAATCATCCAGATAAGATCTGTGATAGAATATCAGATGCAATATTAGACGAATGTCTTAAACAAGATCCAGATACAAGAGCGGCTATTGAAACGATGGGCGGTCATGGAATTATAACAGTTACTGGAGAACTTACAACTAAAGCATTTGTTGATGTTCCGGAAGTAGTAAAAGAAGTTTACGGTAAAGATATCGGGGTACAAACAAACATAGTTAGACAATCACCAGAAATAGCTCAAGGTGTAGACACTGGAGGTGCAGGTGATCAAGGTATTATGATAGGATATGCGTGTAACGACAACAGTGACTATGTTCCAGAAGAGTATTACCTAGCTCGTAAATTAGCAAAGTTTATATACAGGGAGTATCCATACGATGGAAAAACTCAAGTTACTATATTAGATAATAAAAGTATAATAGTTGTAGCATCATTTTGTTGTACTCCAACAGAAGAGTTAATTAAAATGTGTATGACATTTTTTAAGAGTACAGATTACCATATAAAAGAACTTCACTGTAACCCTGCTGGAGATTGGTCAGTAGGAGGATTTGATGCAGATGCTGGTTTAACTGGAAGAAAGTTAGCAGTAGATAATTACGGTCCTAGAGTCCCTCTTGGAGGAGGAGCATTTTCAGGTAAAGATGCAACTAAAGTAGATAGATCAGCAGCATATATGGCAAGAAAGATAGCTGTAGACTACTTAATAGACTATAATGCTGATGAAGTAATGGTTAGACTCGCATACGCTATTGGGTATAGTGAACCATTAGAGTCTACGGTAATTATAGACGGTACACCAGGAAAAATAAAAGGATATGATCTTAGTCCTAGCAGTATAATAAAAACCCTAGATTTAAAAAAACCTATTTATAGCAAAACGGCTGAATGGGGACATATGGGGAATGATTTTAATTGGAAATAAAATGGAGTATATATTTGAATCTCCGGACGGAGGTAAAACAGTAACAAGAAGACCTTTTAATGGTGACATATCAGAAAGAGTAGTTATTCAACACCCTAAAAAAGAAGAGGTTGAAATTAAACAACAAGCTTACAGGTTACTATGTGATGTAGATGAAAGAGTTATAAAAATGGCAGCTAAAATTTTGGATATAGGTGAGTAAAGTTCAATTTAGATTACTTAAATCTGACTTTAGAAAAAAAGATGTACCAAAGAATTACTCATTAACCTTCGTTAACAAAGGTAATTACACTCAATACTGGACCGATATAGAAAAAGTTATTGAATTGTTACATGCTGATTTAGATTGGGATGGTATTCCTAATCTTGAACAAATTGACAAACGATTCGAAAATGATTCTGAATTGTTTTTGTGGTATTATAACGATAAGATTGTCGGATGGACTTGGTTTAATGAATCGGTAACTCTGGATTGGGAAAATAAATTTCAATCTATTGACAAAGGCGAACTGTATGTTGGAGCTGCTTTTATATCTAAAAAAGTTAATCTACCCCCACAAGCAGGTTGGGTATTTTATAACTTAAGTTTTCATACATGGTTAACTACAATGAAGTATAATGTTATATATCTATACTCAGATGATTGGAATAGAGCATCTGCTATAATTTGTTATAGAAATGGGTTTAAACAGTTTAATTTTTTATATGATAATTAAAAATATTTTATCTGAAAATGAAAAAGAAGAGATTGTTTCTTATTGGGAAAATTATACTAATAAAAAACAAGATCATCAAGCTAAAGGCACATTAGCTGCTAGGCAGGTTAGCTTTTTAAATACTTATCATAGCCGTATAAAATCAGTATTAGAAAAAGAAACAGGGTTTAGCTTATCAAAAAAGTTTAATGCTATTAGACTTTACATAAAAGGAGATAAGTTAGAAAAACATATAGATAATGCAGCACCATTTGCCATTACGATAGTTGTAAAGCAATCTGACCTTAAACATAATCCATTAGTTTTTTATTTTGATAATCCACAGACAATTATTCTACAAGAAGGAGATGGATATTATTTTAAAGGTATGGAAATACCGCACGAAAGGTTAGAAGTACAATCTGATTATTTACTTCATATTTATTTAGGTTATAACATATATACAAAGACAGTAATATAAATGAGTATTTTAATTCTATCAACGGTAAGAAGCGGTTCTTCTAGATTACTACAAGCAATTTCTAAAGCATACAATCAAGAAGGTATTTTTGAACCAACCACACCAGACTTTAAACAAGATTTTGATCCTAAAAAAGATATTGTTAAAATAGTTGTACAGACACTTCCTACTTCTAAACATATAGAACTTATACAAGAATTCTCTAAAACTATTATTCTGGACAGAAAAGATATAGTTGCTCAAAGTGAATCCTACCTTAATTTATGGAATAAATTTTCTGGTAGGCATGATATGAAATACACAAGTGCAAACTTTACAGAAGAGCAAATAGAAGAAATAGTAAAAAAATTTTTAAGTTGGAAACAAAAATTATCAGATATAAGTGAACAAGTCAACATACCTATTACTTATTTAGAAGACCTTTTAGAGCATAAGGATATTGGCGTTGAATACGATAAAGAGTTATTTACAGAAAAATATAAGCTCCGTTAGGTAAAAAAACCTTTGATTTAGTTGTTTAAATGTAAATATATTCTTATATTTAGATATGGTTACAAGTCTCCCTTATAAGCCTACTCAATCACTTGATTGGCTAGAGAAATTTTTTAAGAAGTATTATTATAAAAAGCCTTATAATAAGTTTATGTGGTGGAGAAGTTACACTCCTATTAATAAGCCTCTAGATCGTAGAGCTATTTTTAGAGATAAACTTAAAAATGGAGACTTTGATATGGCACCCTACTACTTTGAAGCACAGTTAGTAGAACACAAAATGAACGATAAGTATTTAGATTGTAATGGTGACCAAGTTATCTTTAGAGATGTTACAAAATTAGACAGTGCAAGAAGGAAACGTCTACTTGAAGACTTCGATAAAGAAGAAGCTTACAGACTAGAAGAACTCAGAAAACTTTTCATACTAGAATTTAATATGACTGGTGAACAATACGATAGAGAGGTTGTAAAACCTTCTAAAAGTTTGTTAAACTTTTATGATAAAATGGAAAAGAGATTCGGTTTGAGAGGTTGGGTAACTAAAAAAAGTGCTTTAGATTAATATTTATAATAAATCAAATATATGAATACAATTGTAGTAATTTTATCAATCCTAGTAGTAGTTGGAATAGCACTATTTCTTGGAATGAAATTTGGAAAGATTAAAGACTCTGATGGAGACTTTATTCCGGATTCTGTTGAAGATACAGCAGCAGAAGTCAAACGTAGAGCTAAAAATGTCAAAAAAGAGCTCAAAGACGTTGGTAGTGCAATCAAAGAGGTCGGTAATCAAATCGGCGATGTTGGTGGTGCAGCAAAAGGCAAACCTAGAAGAGGTAGAAAGCCGAAAAAGTAATAATAATTTTTAAAATAAGCTTATGTTAACAACAATTTTAGTAATAGTAGGAGTTGGAGCAGTAGTATACTTTGGATACCAAAAGTTTGGTGCTAAAAAGACTACAACAACAACTACGAAAAAAAGAACTACAAGTGGTGGAGGATCTAGAACTACTACCAATGTAGGAGACAAGCCAAGAGAGGCTAAACCTAAAAAGTAGTTACAGATGCAAGCAGCAAATCAAAATGTCGATATCAAACAAACGACAGCGGTTACATGCGACGAATGTGGAGGAGTCTATTTCGAACAAGCCCTCACAATCAGAAAAGCATCTGGATTACTCACCGGAACCGGGAATCCTGCCTACGTACCTATCCCAGTTTTTGCGTGCAAAGAATGCAGCCACGTCAACGGAGAATTCATCCCAAAGGAAGTTCAATCCCTTGACTGATTCATACAGCGGACTGCATGATTACAATATGGAGGATGACGAGTAAAATCGTCATCGTTGGAGAGTCGGAAGAAGGGTAGGAGCTCTTCCGGCGATAAGGGATCTTTCGGGATCCCTTTTTTTATGCCTATTTATATTTGGAAATTCCTTCCAAAAGTCAGACAGTTTTATATGTCTAATTAAACCATTCACATATGAATTTTTTAGAAACTTTTAGCGATTGGGCTAAAAAACTGACAGATGTTGGAGTCAGCATTATTGCATTAGGAGTAGTATTAGAAGTACTATTCAAAGGTGCCATGATTCCTTTCTGGCCTGAGGTATCAGTAGTAGACAATATTATGGCTATTATTGGAAACCTTAGTAACGAAGGTCTACTGGGATTAGTAGGCGCTTTTGTATTATATCATATTCTTAAGAATAAGTCTATGTAATAATGCAATAGAAATTTAAGGGGCTTAGGCCCCTTTTTTTATATTATATATTCTATTTATAATCAACGGTTTCATATAATAGTTACAAAAAGGTTTCCCATAACAGTAATATAATGAGACTATTATTATTTTTATTGAGTTTCCTATTCACCAATATAGTTATTGGGCAGGATATAAAAATAGGAAAGGTTGAAAATAAGATTGAAATTGGCGATCTAGCCGGTAACAGAGATCTAACATTTGGTGTAACTAACGTTTTAGAAGAAGTTATACAGGATATAGGTTATGATCTTAATCCAAATTCAAATCTCGAAATTACTGTAGACATTTTATTCTTCGATGTAAAGAAGAGTAATTTGCAAATAGCTGTTTATCAAAAGAATACAGATACGTATATGATAGCAGCAAGAGCTACTCTATATAAAGACGGTAAGAAAAAGAAACAAGTTACCGCTAAAGGAGAAGCTAAGTCTATATCAACAGCCACTTTGTTAGTAGATGAAGGTGGTAAGTTTTCTCAACAAAATGTTTCTACAGCAATTAAAAAAGTTGTAGAAGAGTTAGTTAAAAAACTTAAACTATGAAAAAAATCTTAGATATGATAATTAGTTTTTTTGACAAAATAGATGATGATTTGAGAGATATGTACGGTATAGATAATAGAAACTTAGGAAAAAAGAAATGAAAAATTTATTAACAAAATTATTTTTATTAACAAGTGTTTTTATATATAGTCAAGATGTTAGATTAGATTTTGATTATAGTATTACTAACCCTACAGTTGGAGATACTATTACTATTAATATAAAGACTGTAGATGTCAATTCATCTACACCATCTTTAATACAATTTGATTTACAATATAATAGTCAATTAGTTACTAAGATTAATAATACATTTACAGTACTAACTAATGGTACTAATTCAACAGCACAAACAGCATTATCTGAATTTACTGGATATAAGTGGAGTGATGGTAATGAAACAGCTACTAATCTATCAGCATTATATACTGGTTGGAATAGTAATAGTATAGGATATTCTGCAAATAATAACTTTAATGTAGAAAGAGTTACTATTCAGGATGGACAAGATATTGTTCATGGTGATGTTTACCAAATAAAATTTAAAATAAAAGATAGATCTTCAGCTGGTATTGCAGATTATAGTGATATAGTAGAACTCAACTGGGGTAGAATGGTAGACAATAGTGACAATACTAATTATACCGTTACATCAGCAGCTGATAATATAGACTTAACTAATGTAGCAGGAGTAAATGCGGGTACAGTTACTATTAATGTTAACTCACCCCACTCCAATAAAGACCAAATGAAGTATGACATATATGATTCAACTCAATTAGAAAATAATGTACCTAAAACAGGAGAATCTCCACTTTTAACTGGTACATTTGATAGTAATGGTCAATTTCAAACCACTGAATTGTCATTAGATGGTCAATATTATATTGATATAACATCTGCTGATAATGGATCAGGATGGATGAATAGTATAGTAACAGTAACAGATGCTTATAAGGCATTCCAATATGCAATTGCAACAAATATAAATGGAGGTTCAACAGCTGTATTCGAATATGTACTACAAAAGATGTTAGGAGATGTTAATGGAGATGGTAGTAATGATATTTCTGATTCATATGAATTCTTAGCTCACATAAATGGGTACGAATCATCAGCAGCTATTCCTACAGCCACTGGAACTGCAGATTACCATTATGCAGGATTAATTGCTAATTTTGGTGTAGCAGCTAATAATTACGAAACAAAATTATTTACAGTTACCGAATCAGTTAAGACATTTAATTTTGGACATGCATTCAAAGGTGACTTAGATTTTAGTCATTCAACAGAACCAACTGCAACAGCAGCAAAACAAGATAACTTTACAGTATCATCAATTACAAATCCTAATACAGGACAAAACATGATAATATCTAATGCATCAACACCAGATGAAAATTATACTTTAGATATTTCATCTGCAATCGTAGATGGTAAAGTAGAATTAACAGTTAACCTAAACACAACAGGATTAGTTGGTAGTCAGTTTAATATAGTATTTGATAATACAATCTTATCATTTGATAGTATTAAGTACGATACTGGTAACGAAATGACTGATTTTTCTAGAGTGCAAGATAATAAAATTTGGATCGGATCTTTAGATTATAATGGACAGAAAGAAATTAAAACAGGTACACCTTATATTGTAACGTTCAATATGATACAAACAGTTCAGAATACTGCTGGGTTAATTAACTACACAATTACTGAAGGTGTAAAAGCAAATGGTACTAAAGTAAACTTTAACATACAATAAAATGAAAAAAATATTATTATTAACATTATCATTATTAGTTCTAGGATGTGCAAAAGATCTGGACTATGAAATAGTAGATTTCACATTTGTACCAGAAGAATTAGTAATAGCTGAAGATGCTGGGTTAAGATTAGCTAGTAATATAGTACATGGAAATGTAGATATTAACGTTAAGTTACCATCAGCAGGTACATACAGAATAAGAGTATTAGATATAACTAATAGAATAGTAAGTCAAGAAAAAATTGAAGCTCCAAAAGGAGATAATATTCTTAAAGTATATGTTAGTACTTTACCTGATGAATCCTATACAGTTGAATTATTAACTAACGAAGAGGAACTTTTGGGTAAAGACGTATTTGCTATACAACAATAATGAAGAAATTTTTTACATTAAGCATTTTTCTATTTACATTAGGGTGTATAAATCCTTCTATGGAAAATGGTTTTGCTAAATTAATAGAATCTTTAAAACAATTGACTGCTTCTTTTGAAGCAATTAATGCACCCCAAATCCAAACAGACTTAAATAGTATGGCAATGGATTTAGCTATTATGGCAGAAGATATAGATGCTTATAATGAATCAATAGTACAATATAACAATGCAATTACACAATACTCAGATGCAATGGCAGAATTTAGTGATGCTATGTTAGAGTATGAGGAAGCAATTGCTGAATATAACGATGCAATTGCAGAATATAGTGAAGCTATAGATAATTTTGAACCTCTATCTTTACAAAGTTTCGCTAATCTTAAAGAAATGGCTGATAATGGTAATCAGTTAGCTAGAATTTTACTAATACTAGCAGGTATTCATGCAAGTATGGATCAAATATTAGTTCAAGTTCAAACAGTAGCAACTGCCGAGCAAGTACAAGCTCTAACACAACAAGTTAGTCAAATGAGTGATGATATAGAACTATCAATACAAGGAAGTGATGTTGATGGTGATGGTATCATACATTCAGAAGATGAATGTCCTACATTAGCAGGACCAGAATCAAATAATGGTTGTCCAATATAAAATAGAAATATGAAAGATTTATTAAAAAACGTAAAAGCACAAATAACAGCAGGTGTAGCTGTCATATTAACTACATTAGGAACTGTATTCTCAGATAAAGTAGAACAGTTCTTTGGAGTAGAAAGTGATGACGGTATTGCAGTAGAGCAGAAACAAGAAGTGAATGTTGAAGGCCCTACTATTAACATTACAATACCTGAACAACAAAAAGATACTGTAGTAAAAAAGGTTTACATAAAAGCAGAACCTAAAAAAACAGCTACAGAAAAACGTAAAGACGAAATAGACTGGTAATGAAAAAGTATTTAGCATTTATACTCCTTTGTTTATTTCCTTATGTAAACAGTCAAGTTGTTGGTAAAACAACTACAGAGGACTACCAAGCAGAGTTTGAAAAGAGAGCATCTATATATTCTATTCCGGAATATAATGGTGACCCGGTCCCTGTTGCCCTATTGAATATAGGAATAACAGAAGACGTTTTAAATATGTATCCTGAACTTAGAGATTTTAGAGTTGGTTTAGGATTAACAAATATTACAGTTGCATTTTTAGACGAAACATTTAGATTTGAATTCGTTGAAACGAGAGATGAGATAAAAGATAGAATGGTTACACAATATAAAGCATCTCAGAAAGGTTTTACTTCAAACGATATAGATATAAAAGGTAAGATTACTCTTGCTAAATATTTTGTCTATATAGAAGTTTATGATTTTTCTATCTCAGAAGATGAGACAATCAATCTTAAAGATGGTATAAAAAATACTTTAGTAACACGTTTAGGGATGCAAGTAAGAGCCGTTGATGCTGAAACAGGATTATATATGACTGGTTCTGGATTAGGTAAAGCAACTACAACTAGAGAATTAACTTTTCTTAATGATGACAACTTAGAAGAAGTTGCATTTAATCAATCATCGATTGGTGTAAGTACAAGAAAAGCTCTAGAGACAGCAGTAGCAAAAATTGTTAAACGAATGTTACGTAAAGGTATTTTTGACCATTAATGAAAAAATTATTATTTAGTTTATTATTATTTCCTTCCTTATTACTAGGGCAGTTTTCTGGTCCCAGTGATTCAGATACTTCTGATAGAGATGGAGGTGCGTCTTTAGTATGGTTAGGGACTCCTTCTAACTCAAGTGAATCTGTAAGTAACATTAGAGTAGGAGATACTATTGTATTAGGTATAAAAGTTACTAGTTATAATGCATCTAAGACCAGTATTGATTATGCTCATATAGATGTACAAATAGATAAAAGATTATACACATATGTAGGTCAAACATTTAATACTGATGCTTCTGGTAATTCTAATTTTGTAGGAGGTGATAGTAAAATGCAATTTAATAATAATTTTGATCATTACGATATATGGGATCAATGGCAAAATGCTACCTATGTCAGTGATACTAATTATGAAATTCACCATTTAGAATCAGCAGATACATCTACTCCAGATGCAAACCAGTTAGAAACTTTAGATTGGTATGTTAAGTTTCAATTGAAAGTAAATGCATATGATGAAGATTACGATTATACTGATGGTGTACTTATAACAATGGGTAGAGTAGAAGTGCAACAAGATGGAGTTGGTGTGCTATTAGACCCATTGTATGCTTATCCATATCAAGACTTTTCAAATGAACCAATTCAAGCTGCTCCTACATTTACTTCAACAGTTGCAAATGATGGACCAAATGCTATTATTTATAAATCATTTAAAATAAATGATTATGCTAACAACAATAATCAAGCTGAATATAATGCTCACCCAGCGAGTTCATCTGATTTTGATGCTATGTTTGATTATGCTAACAAAAATACTACTACCTGGACACACCAAGGAAGAGATACAGCAACTAAAGCATTTACTTGGCCTTGGTCTAATATTTTACCAAGACATGATAATAGTAATTTTGGATGGATAATAGAAGGGTACTTTGTACCTCCAACTTCAGGTACTTATAAATTTCAATTAAATTCAGATGATAGAAGTGATTTTTGGTTTGATGCAAATGATGATGGAACAATTACTAATACAGGAATAGGATTAGGTAATGGTAGTAGAGAAGTTGATATAACAAACTTAACAGCAGGTGTATCATATAAATTTAGAGTTAGATATGAACAAGGAGCAGGAGGTGCTAATTTATACCTTAAATGGAAATCACCTGAAGATGTAGCTGCAGGAGCAGCATTTGCTTTTAATGGTAATACTATATACAGTATTGATGCGGATGATTATACAGTAGCTATTGATTACACTGTCAACTATAATTTTCATTCTAATATAACTCCATCAGATTTTGGAGTAAATACTTATTATCAGTCTGGAACAAATGAAGTTACTCAAAATAGCAATTCAACAACAGTTTCCTTAGATTCAGATGGTAAAGCAAATATATCTGATCAGATAGATGAAGAGTTAACCGCAGGAAGTAATTATAAAGCTACACCTACCGATGGAGGAGTAGAATATATGATTGTATATGATTGGGACTCTAATAATCAAAGACATAGAGTGTTAATAGATAAAAGGATGTTTAATTCTTTTGGATATACCGGTTTTGCAGATAACGCACCTACATCATTATTTCAAAACGTAACCGCTTTAGATCTATATGATGTATTTGATGGTAGTCTAACATATTATCAAGACGATCTATATTGGGCTCAGTATTATATATATACAAATATTACATCAAACATATCTAATACTAGTTATAGTAGTAAGTTTAGAGATACGGGAAGTAGTAATGCAGTACAGATAGGAAGTATAAACTTTTCTGCTATAAGTAACTATAAAACTCAATATGTAGTTTTTAATGAACCTTCCTCTACAGTACTAGCCTCAACAGCAGCAGCTGTAGTAACTGTAGCTGATGTTTATTTAGCATTTCAAGAATTAACTGATAGAGGAATAAACAATGATCAATCAGGAAATAAATTTACTTACGGTATTCAATATGCTAATGCAAATGTAGATAGAGATGGTGATTTTGATTTCGATGACACTTATATGATGCTTGATTGGCTAAACGGAGGAACATCATTTAGTATAACAGGATTAGCATCAGTAATGAGATTAATAGAGACATCAGAATATAATTCTGTAGCATCATCAGCTGTTGGTAACTACTCTACTCAAACAATGTTTCCTTTAGGACTATCTACAGGAACAAATACATACACTAAAAATGTAAACGTAACTTGGTTAGGAGATGTTAATTTATCTCATTCACCTACTCCAACTAATAATCTATCTGTAACTGGAATGACTATTGGTAATGCTCCTACTATGGTAGATACAAGAATGTTTATTACTAATGCAAAGACAATTGAACTCCGTATTGAAAGTGAAGTAAAGGACGATAAAATACATTATAGAGTTAGAGGAACATATGGTGGAACTCCAATTGGTGCTATTCAACTACAATTAAAATATAATAAGGATAAAGTACAATTATCAGATAATATATTTCAAACAGGAGGAACCAATTTTATAA
>Ga0075462_10000575_pt1 | contig 11407 bp, 12 predicted proteins | sample DEB08_DNA_4_FD_71487 | JGI IMG/M metagenome (GOLD analysis project Ga0075462, IMG submission 71487) | Aqueous microbial communities from the Delaware River and Bay under freshwater to marine salinity gradient to study organic matter... | ecosystem: Environmental > Aquatic > Marine > Coastal ...
TTAATGCAATCAATGTAATACCTCAAAAGTCAGATATTTATGTTTCTGGAAAGGCAAGTTCTACCTCTTCTTCTTCTGCTTCATTTGATTTATTATTAGTACAGGATGGATATTAATGGCTAATATTTATAAAAACGCATTCTTTGCAGGAACTACCACAAATGTTGTCACAGTATATACAGCACCCTCTAATGCCAGAGGTATTGTGCAAAACATACAAGTTACAAATCAATCTGGAAGTAAAGTTGTAAAAGCTAAAATTACAGATAATTCAGCTTCATCCACTTATCAGATTGCCTATGCTAATATATCAGGACCTACTATATGTAATTTAGCAAAGGGACCTATAATATTAGAAGAAAGTGATTCATTACTATTAGAAACAAATAATACAACTAATGTCACCGCTGTTTGTTCTATACTAGAAATATCAAGAGAAGATCAAAATGGCTAAACAGAAGTTTGTACATTACGAACCAAGACCCAAGCCACCTAAACGTCCAAGACGTCACACTAAGAGACTTAACAAAAGTAAGAAAAGATGTTATAAAAAATACAATAGACAAGGAAGACCATGACACAAAAAACAATTATAATTAATGGTGAAGAAGTACCAGTTGTTCCAGCAAAAGCTGAAGAAGAAATACTTAATAAAAGAACACAAAAGAAATACGCATCGAAGGAAGAGTTTGATGCAGACGTTGCAGATTCTAATACAGATACTGTAAACGAAGATTTACAAATCAATCAAAAGATAACAGTTGCATCTTTACAGGTTTTTGGTAAAACCAAGTAATGAAACCATACGGTGGAACTGAAATTCAATTCGATTATTTAAGGAAACATGTATCTGCTGCACTGATTGATTCTGTGCAAATAACTACATCTGTTCCAGAAAAAATACCCTTAGATCCTGTTAAATCAAATATCTTATGGATTAAAAATTCTTACGATCAGCCAAATTTACAACCTTGGTTTCAAAACAAAGATAATCATTCTAAGTATGATTGGTATGTATTTAACTCTCATTGGACTTATGAAAAGTATAGATACTTTTTTAAGATTCCTGAAGATCGTAGTACAGTTATAAAAAATGCAATTGACTACGATGAATTAAAATTAAAAACAGATTTTAGTCCTAAACCAAAAGTTAAGATGTGCTATATCTCAACACCATGGAGAGGTTTAGAAGTAGCTTTAGCTGCAATGGAAGCTATAAAAGATCCAGACATAACACTTGATGTATATTCAAGCACAATTATTTATGGAACATCCTTCCATAATCAAAACGATAAAGGATATGAAAAATTATATGAAAAGGCTAAAAGCTTACCTAATGTAAATTATATGGGTTACTGTCCTCATGATGAGTTAGTAGGTAAATTAAAAGAGTATGATGTAAATTGTTTTCCTAGTATTTGGGAAGAAACGTTTTGTATATCTGCTATGGAATCATTAGCAGCAGGTCAATTATTAATAACCACGGATCTCGGTGCTATACCAGAAACTTGTGCTGAGTTTCCTATCTATATTCCATACACATCTGATAAAGCTAAGTTAGCAATTCAATTAGCTGAATGTATTTTACAATGTAAAGAAATGTTAAAAACAGATTTGTCTTGGGGTCTTAAATTTCAACAAGAATATTATCAAAGGTTTTATGATTGGAAAATTATAGGTCGGTTTTGGACTGACTTTCTGAAAGGAGCGCTCACTGTCAAACGACAACAAAAATAATCATCTAATGGTATGTACACCTGTACATTCTGAAGTATCTATACATTTTGCAAAAGCTTGTTTAGATTTACAAAAAGAATGTATATTAAATAAAATTAAAATAACATTTCAGTTAATGAAATCTTCTTTAGTTACTCAAGGAAGAAATCTTTGTGCATCTGCTTTTATGAATTCTGATGCAGATAGAATGGTTTTTATAGATAGTGATATGGATTTTTCTACGAGATCAGTATTAAGATTGTTTAATTCACCTCATGATGTATCACTAATACCTTATCCAATGAAGACAGTAAATTATGATAAGTTTCAAAATGATTTAAAAAGAAGACCTGATGATCTACCTAATACAATGGGTCATGTATATCCTGTGACTGTAAAAGATCCTGAAAACATAGAACCAAAAGATGGTTATATTGAAATAGAAAGAGGACCTACAGGTATGATGATGATAAAAAGATCTGTATTTAATGCTTTAGAAAAAGAATATAGTCAACTTAACATTGTACAAAAGACTATGGTTAATGGTGAGCTTGTTGAAAGACCTCATTATTATAATTTCTTTGATTCATATTATAGTCCTAAGTCAAAAACATACACAGGAGAAGACTTTTATTTCTGTAAATTATGGACATCTATGGGTGGTAAAATATACGCTCTTATAGACGAAGAAATAAGCCATGTAGGAGAATATCATTATACTGGTAAATTTATGGACGACTTTACTAAAGTTGAGTGATGTTGAAGAATACCCTTATATAAGTTAAAATACCATAATAACTAGTTAAAATTATTATGGATCCATTTACTATAGCATTAGCAACCTTTGGCATTCAAAAGCTTAGAGGTAAATCAACTAAAAGATCATTAAGAGACGCGGCAATAGCAGGCGGAATTGGACAATTTGCAGGTATGGCAGGTGTTGGTCCTTTTCAAGCGTTTGGTCAAGCAGGTTCAGCGCCAGCAATGTTTCAAGCAGGTAATTATGGTGCAACACCTTTAGGTGGAATTAGAAGTTTATTTGCAGGTCCTACTGAAATGTACAAAGGAGTACCTTTTAATAAAGAAGTAGGTTTAAATCAATTAGATACAGGAGGATCACAGGTAGGTAATTTTTTTAGAGATAAAGTAATTGGAAGTAAAGATGTATTTAACCCTAAAACAGGTGAACTAATAAAAGAAGGTTCTGGATTTATGGGTTTATCACCAGGAGCTCAATTAGGTTTAGGTTTAGGAGCAACAACTTTATTAGCAGGAGATGAAGAAGATCCAGAAATTCCTGAGGGTGCAAGACCTGAAGATTATAAGGCAGCTAAAGAAAAAGCAGATAAACAATTAGAAGGTATTTTATCGAGATATGATTATGAATCAGAAGCCGCAGCAGGTATGTCACCTTATAATTATGGTAAAGGATCTATGTACACATTTAAAGAAGGTGGTATTGCTGAAATTAAAAAATTTAATCAAGGTGGTATAAATTACTTACCATCAAAGTTTGATCATGATGAACATGATTACAATAACTATGTTAGAGCTGAAGGATACATTGAAGATGGATCTGGAAACGGTGACAAAGATGAAGACACTATGTTAGCTCAACTAGCAGATGGAGAATTCGTATCGAGAGCGGATGCTATTTTAGGAGCAGGTATCATGGAAGGTGCTGATCCTAAAAGCTATAAAGACATGAGAAAAAAAGGAGCAGCCTTCTTCTATGGCCAGCAAGCTAAGTTTAAACGAATATTTGATTTATTAGATGCAGCCAGAAAAGAAGCAAATTAAAAAAGAAGTCGGTGTTTTACCCATCGACGGAAGAAAACTTAATGAGTATTGGTCGCTTGTTGAGTTTATGTTGAGAGAAGGTCTGAAGTATGATGGCAACCCCATGAATATTGAAGATCTAAAAGAAGGAATTGAACAAGGAGCCTACCAACTATTTATGATGTTTGGCTCTGACGATGGTGAGAAATACAAAGTGTTTGGTGTATTTGTTACTAGAATAATGATTTTACCAAACTACAAACAATGTGAAGTCATATTGTTAAAAGGAGAAAAAAGAGAACTATGGCAAGACGAGGCTGCAGACACGATAGAAGATTTTGCAAGATCGGAAGATTGCAAAAAGATAGCAGTGCATGCAAGACCTGGTTGGAAAAAGTTTTTAGGGACTAAGGAATGGCAAGTAAAAAGATATTTATACACAAAGGAGTTAAAATAATATGAGTTTCATCTTCGGAGGCGGAGGTGGCGGAGGCGGTTCGTCATCAGGCACACAAGTATCAATAGCTAGAGAAGCACCAGAAGTAGAAAGCCGAAAACTCGCTCTCTATGATCAAGCTGCAGAATTAGCTAAAAGTCCTGTAGGTATTCCTGCATTTCAAGTTGCAGGACCTAGTGGTTTAGAACAAGCAGGATTTACACAAGCAGGTACAACAGGTGTTGGAGCACCAGCTACTACTGCGGGTATTGGATCTGTTTTAAGTTCGATGCAAGGACCTAACATCAATCAATTTTTGAATCCATATCAACAGTATGTAACTGACGAAATTGCAAGACAAGGTGCTATGGCACAAAACCAATTATCAGCACAAGCTATTGGATCAGGTGCATTTGGTGGTGCTAGAGAAGGTGTACAAAGAGCAGAATTACAAAGAGCTACTCAAGCTAACATTGGACAATCATTAGCAACAGGTTTCCAATCTGCAGCAGGTTTAGCAGCACAACAACAAGGACTACAACAACAAGCAGGACAATTATTAGGAGCTTTAGGTGGCCAACAACAAGCAATGCAACAAGCTGACATTGCAAGTTTATTACAAGCTGGTGGAGTACAAAGACAACTTGGCCAACAAGCTTTAGACGCTTCTAGACAAACTGAATTAGCAAGAGCTTATGAACCTTATCAAAGATTAGAGTTCTTAAAAGGTATCATGACTAATATGCCAACATCACAGTCTGCTGTAACAGCGACCACGGCACCAGGAACTAATCCATTAGCATCAGCTGTGGGTACAGGTATCGGTGCATATGCTGCTTACAATATGGCGAATAGGAGGTAACTAATGCCTTTACCAGCTTTAGGTTTATTAGGAATGTTAGGAAACGTAGGCCGTGCAGGAATGGCAGGCTATCGTACACTTAGAGGTATTAGAGCTGCAAGACAAGCGGCAGGTATTCCTATGGGTTATCAAAGAGTTTTAGGAACATCAGGTCCTGGTCTAGGTTCAGGTTCAGGTTTACAAGGTTTGATGGGAAGAGGAGCTAAAAAGTTTCCAGGTGCAACAGGAACTGCTGAGGCAGGTACAGGTGTATTATTAGGTGGCCAAGGTGTTGGGGATGTAGTTCAAGGTACAAGAGAAGGTGATTACGGACAAGCTTTAATGGGCTTAGGTAGTTTAGCATTAGGTGCTCCACTACTTGGAAGAGGAGCAAGATTAATGGGTTCTCAAAGAACACTTGCAAAGAAAATGCCTGAGACAGCACAAGCTTTAAGAACAACAGGTAAAGAGTTTGTAGGAAGAATGCCTAAGTATACTACTCCAGTAGGTTTTGGAGCTTTTGGTGTTGGAGCATTAACTGCTCAGGATGCTGAAGCAGAACCACAAGTTTTATCTGACAATCCAGTTGATGTTGTTGTTAAAAGTATTGAGTATGCTAAAGAAAATCCTGAAGAATTTAAAAAAGAATTTGGATTTGATGTGAACAGTAATGAATTTAAAGATTTAGCAAAACAAAAATTAACAGAGGCTTATCAAGTAGCTGATAAACAAGATATTGAACAACCAAAAACTTTAGATGATATAGTAAAACCTTATCTATACGATACAAAAGACACAGGTGGAGTTCCAATAGTTAATGAATCTTCTGTTCCTGATGACAAAGGAGATCTTTCTGGTACTGAACTAAGTGCAGGAGACGTGCAGGATATTGCTGAACACCAAAATCAACAAGTTGAAAAAGGTAAAAAGATTAAAGAAAAAATTGAAAAAAGTGCTGCAGCAAGTGAGTTTAATAAATTCTATAATGAGATAGCTAATTTAACAGGCGGAAATGATCAAACAAATAATTTATTATTATTTAAATTTGCAACAGGTTTGATGAGTGGTAAGACAGGTCAGGAAGGTGTTAGAGGATTTTTAGATGTTGTTGGACAAGCAGGATCTGGAGTAGCTGATACTGCTTTGGCGTTATTCACTAAAGAACAAGATAGAAGAAATGATTTAGCTGTTGCTTATTTAAAAGCAAAAGAAAAACAAGGTACAGGTTTAGGTGCAATTGAAAAAGATAGAAGAACAGTTGTAATAAGAGATCCAAACTTACCTTTCGGTGCAAGATCTGTTGAAGTTGCAACTGATAAAAAAACAGGTTTAGATATGATGATTGTTCCAAGAATAGAGAATGGTCAAAACGTTGGAACAATGGCTGTTCCTATGCAATATACTGACTATACACCAGTCAAAGTATCTGAAGCAAGATTAGATAAAAGAAGAAAACAATTAAGAAGTATTCAACAAGGTTATGAATTAACACAAAAAGTAGACCAACTTCCTAAAGGAACTTTTGGTACAAAAGGTACAACTAAACTTTATGTAGAAAATGTATTAGGAACTTTTGGTGACATAGGTGAAATGTTAGGTTTGGGTAATTTAGGTACAACTGAATCTCCAATAGATGCAACAATTATTAATGATTACATCGGTGGAGAGAAGTTAGATGAAGCAGGTAATGTAAGACCTCCAACTGAAGCTGAAAGAAAAGAAATGAACGAATTACAAGAACAATATAGAAATGAAATAAGAGATATTACAGCTGATATTTCACCTAATGAAACTGACTTAGATAATATAACTAAAGCAAGACTAATTCAGGTTAGAATGAAATACATCCTTGCAAACGCATTAAAAGATGAAGATAGATTGACAAGAGCCGACATTGAAGATGCTGCGCAATCAACAGAAGTATTAAAATTCTTCTCATCTGACAAAGCTATCAGATCAAGTTATAGAAATTTAGCAAAGAACTTAGAGAAACAATTTGAAAGAGTAGGCACTGACTTTATCGAAGCTGGTGGATCTGAAAAATATTTAATGTCTTTTGATAATATGCCTTATATAGCAGAGATAAAAGCAAAAGCACAAAATGCTTTAATGTCTAATCAAATACAACAACAGAACATGAATGTACTTGGAACTATTAAATAATGGCTACTTTACAAGAATTACAAACAAGGTTAGATAATAAAACCTTTGACCCTTCTGCTCTTAATAAAGAACAAAGAGTAGCTGTAGATAATGCTTTCAAATCAGGACAACTTAAAGGTTATTCAAGCGTTTCAGAAATAGAAAAAGAAAGAAACATTGCTAGTAAAGTAATTGCTGCAGAGAAAGAAAAGAAAGCAGATCCATTTAAAGTAGCAACAAGAGGTAAGATTCCTTTTACAGATGAAGGAGTTGAACGATCTGATTTAGAATTAGCTGGAGATGTTACAGGAAGTGCATTTGTATATTTAAAAGATGCAAAAAAAATTACTGAAGCATTTACTAGAGATCCTGCAGCAGGTTATGGTGCAGATAAATTAAGAGCTGCGGCTACAGATTTTGATAAATTTGAAAAAGCTTTTCAAAGATTACCAGTCATTAAAGGTGTAAAAATATTACAAAAAACTGCAAGAGCTTTAGGAAAATTCGCAGATGGATTTAGAACAGTATCCAAAGCACCTACACAATTATTAGTAACTGAAGCTAAATCTCAATTAGCTGGAGCAGGAGGAGCTGGAGCAGGTTCTGTTTTATATGATATGGCAAATGTAGCTACTGATTTTAACGTAGCTGTAAATAAAGACCTTGCTGCTATATCTGATAACGATATTAAAAAACTTCCGTATGCACAGCAAGTAGCAGTACATAGTGCAGAGGCTATGCGTAATGCTTTGTATTTTAATTTAATAGGTTCTTCATTAGCGCCGATTTTAAATGTAACTTTAAGAGGTATGAAAGGCGCATTAGGTTTAGGGAGTCCAGAAGCTAAACAATTAGCTGAAGCAGCTGAGAAACAAGGTATTAAATTATCTATGTCTACTTTAGCAGATACAGGATCTATTGGTGGAAGAATTATACAAGGTTTTGAAAGAGTCTTTGGTGTAATTCCATTAGTTAACGTATTTGCAAAAAAACAAAGAGCTGCTGTAGAGAAACAAACATTTGAAGCATTTATTGATCAAGTATTAAGTAAAGCACCTTTGGAACACGTAGGTCTGATGAATTTAAAATTTTTACCAACTATGAGAGCTAACTTTGAACAATACTTTAATATGATTCAACAAAACTATGCTCTTGTAGATACTATCGCAGAAAAGATGGGTAACCCTAAATTTATTCCAACTGCTGGTATGAAAGAAGCGGCACAGAATTTTATGACTAAAATGGAAGCCTCGTTACCTCCTGAAGTGTTAGGTAGAATGCAAAGGGAAGGACAAGCGTATCCAGAATTTTTAGCAGCTAAAATGAGAGATTCAGGGTTTGATGATTCTTTTACAGATATAATTAATAAAGTTAGATCTTTAGATGATCAAATAACTCCTACAGAATATCAAGGTTTGATGAGACAAGTTGTAAATGGAATGTCTAAATCTAAAATGTCTGATATTAGAGGGACTTTCCATAATGTAATGAATGCAGCAAGAGAAGATTTTAATAAAGTTGCAGATCCAAATAACATACAAGGATACTTAGCAAGCAGAAACTTCAAAGAAGAGTATCAAAGAATTTTAGAATCAAATGGTGAGCAAGCTGCAAAAGAATATTTAACTAAAATACAAAGTGGTATGCAAGATTTTGGTAAGCAATTACAAGTTGCTAACGGTTTCTTTTCAACAGTTACTTCCGCTTTCAATAGTCCTATTGCCAAAAAAATAAGAAATAGTTCTGAAAATGTATTTGCAACTAAAGGTTTATTAGGTGTTATGCCTGAAGGAAGAATACAACCTGATGAGATATGGGAAAAAACAATTCAACAAGTATTTGCAAAACCTAACGCAGGTTCAATGAGAGAACTTAAATTTATTTTAGGTGTAGATAATCCTAAAAATGAATTAGGAAAACAATTATTTAATAGAGCAAGATCTGTTTATTTAACTGAAGCTTTACTGAACTCATATACTAAACAACCTATGATCCCAGGTAAAACTATGGGTGATATCATGGATCAAGCTAGAGAACTTGGTGTAATTGATTACAAAGGTAATAAAGAAATATTTGATATGGCAGGCACTACACAGTTAGAGGAAGTAAAAAGAATTAATCCTCTTCTAGCTGATAGATACAATTTAGGTGATGTAAATGTAAGGGATATTAAAATGGCAGCTAAAGATGCTGGTGAATTTAATATTAAATTATTTAAAGAACAACTAGGTTTAACAAGAAGAAATATGTCTGATGAAGCCGCTAAGCTTCAAGCAATCGATAAATTTACTGAGATGTATGGTGGTGGAAGAGAAGGTAAAGAGGCTGCTAGAAACTTAATTCAGTTAATAGACATCATGGATAAAGAATATGGTAAATACATTTCTGATTCTAACTCATACCTAATGAGAAGAATTATGTTATCGGGTGCAGGTCAAACTGCAATTGGTGGTGGTTTCTTAGCAGGTGCTGCGGCATCTGGAGGTGTTATTAATGCTTTACCTTTAACACTTATGTTAGCTTCAGGTGGTTACCTATTAGCTAGTCCTAAAAGTTTAAAATACATGTTAGATGTTTATACAGATTTTGAAAGATTAGATAAGTTAGGTAAAAAGGTTACAGTTGCTAATGTACCTAAATCTATGTTTAGATTATTAAACTGGGCTTCAGAAGAAGACAAAGACTTTCCTGATGTAGATCCTAAGAAAATTAACTTTGAAGAAGTTACTGATTACTTATTAACTAAAAACATATTAATTCCTGAGCTAGGCTTTAGTCCACAAGCTGTAAATAAACCACAAAGAGATCATTTCTTTCCTGAATTAAAAGTAGTTGATAGAAGCTCTGAAGCACAAAATTCTTCAGGTATTAATTTTTTAAATGGTTCATTACAAGGTGGACAAAAAGCAGAGCAGGTTGTTAATTTTCAACCAGCTGCACAACAGCCTCAAGCAATACCTCCAGGATCAGTAGGTAACATACCTTTAAATGCTCCTGCATACCAAGGTTTAGTTGCACCACAATATTTACCGCAAAATCAAATGAATGCACAAAGACAACAACAGTTTCAATCTTTATTTCCTAATGATGCATTAGGAGCAGCAATATCAGGAAGGGCGCAGTAATGTCAAAAAAATTAAAAAAATTAGGTAAAGCAATTGCAGTGGGAGCTGTGTTAAGTGGTATGGGTAAAGGTAAAACTTTAACTGGTGAGACAATTAAGAAAGTTCCTGTGACTGTAGAAAATATTGGTACAAATGATATAGAAAATAAATATTCATACCTATATGAATTTCCAACTAAATTAAAAGGTGGTGGAGAAGTTTATTTAGGAAAGAACGTAGATAAGGATTTACTATAATGCCTAGAAAATCTGCAATTGACAGAATAGATCATCATGAAAAAATTTGTAGATTGATGCAAAAGCAAACATTTGAGAGAATAGATAGAATGGAAACTAGAATAGCTCGAATGGAAAAATGGATTGTTGGTGGTTGTGTGGCTATAGTTTTAGCTGTACTTTCAAATCATTTGTAGTATATACATTGGATGAAAATCATCCGAGAAGAAACAAAATTCACTATTACAGATTATAAGTGGGATAACCGATACTCATACAGTAATTACTTTCGAGACGACGACCACGGACCACGAACCTACAAGGTAGGAGAGAAAAAGGTACCTTCAGTTACAACCATATTATCAGCAACTCAATCACCAGAAAAGAAAGCATCCTTGGACGCCTGGAGAGAAAGAGTTGGTTATCAAGAAGCACAGCGAATCATGAATCAAGCTGCCGTAAGAGGTACAGAAATGCATTATGTGCTAGAAAACTACATAAATGGCGTAGGATACTTTAATTTATCAAAAGAGGGTGCTCAGGCCAGGTTAATGGCTCATCGCGTAATAGAGGACGGCTTAGGCCCCTTAACGACGATATTTGGGAGCGAGGTAAACCTAGCATATGAAGATCAATGGGCTGGTTCTACAGATTTAGTAGGGTTATATGAAGATAAGCCTACAATCATAGACTTTAAACAATCAAATAAACCTAAAAGAGAAGAGTGGATTGAAGACTATTATTATCAAATTGCAGCATATAGTTTAGCACATAAAAAACAACACGGCGAGATCTTGCAAGGGTTTATAGCTATTTGTACTAAAGACTTATTGTTTCAAGGTTTTAAGATGGATCAATCGAAGTTATCTGAATATGAAGATAAATGGTTTAAAAAAGTAGAACAATATTACTCTACATTAGCCACTTCTTAACCTGTTCTCCTAAAGTCTGTGCAGATAGTTTCATTTTTTTATCTAACGCGCTTACTATAAATTCATCAATTGTTTTTTCTGCCATAAGATCAATGTAAGTCACATTTTTTTCTTGACCGATTCTATGAGCTCTATCTTCCGATTGTTCACGTACTTCCAAGTTGTACGAATTAGAGAAGTACACAACATAGCTAGCAGCTGTAAGAGTAAGACCATAGCCA